>Ga0265314_10001935_pt1 | contig 22115 bp, 15 predicted proteins | sample 4126metaG_FD_203106 | JGI IMG/M metagenome (GOLD analysis project Ga0265314, IMG submission 203106) | Rhizosphere microbial communities from Carex aquatilis grown in University of Washington, Seatle, WA, United States - 4-1-26 metaG | ecosystem: Host-associated > Plants > Roots > Rhizosphere >... | reverse complement strand
TCTTGGGTTGTCATTGCGGTGTCATAATGACGACAACTGCGTCCGAAATGGAAGCTTTTATCCTTACAAAGTCGAATTAGTTCGCGCCGAACGATCCCTGAGTCAGCCCCAGCGCTTGATCGAACGCAGCAATAACGACGTTTTCGTTATCGATATATGGCCAAACATTTTCCCGCGGCAAGGCGTAGTAGGAGGCCGCCAGCAACTTATCGGAAACGTCCCCGCCAGTCCAATTTGGGGGTGCGGATTCGTTGAACATGTTGATGAGATACTCTTCCGACAGGTCGAGCGAGATCCCATACTGGCGGAGGTATTCGCATTCAATCGCGGCAACCGCGGCGAAGGTCTGGCAGGCAAATCGGCCGCCCTGATTTCGAACCGGGGTCACGGAGCCTTGCTCGTCCAGCATGACGCGGGGAGGAATCGGCCCCGCCACGACAGGCGCAATCGCCGTCATAAGCAATGAGATGGAGGCCAGGGCAGAGGCCAATCCGCGCACCGGCCGGTTTATGGTGTTGAGATCGTTTGAAACAATTGAAGTTTGCCGAGTTTGCATATTTTTGTTTTCTGGCCCGTGGGCCGATTCAGATTCGTGGAAGGCGTTATTGCCCTCCACCGGACAAAGCGGAATCCTGAATCCGGAAGCGCAAAGTGAATTGCGTAATTGAAGAGGACGGCTGTGCAAGCTCCAGCGGGCGAATTTCGACTTGGCCAGGGAGCGCGGGTGTGTTGGTGTGGAGGGGACCACCCTAGCAGCGCAAACAGCAATATGACTGGCAGGTCCCCGCGCCTGGCTGGGCACGTGCAAGCACCGTCGTTTTAAGGGCCGTGGCGCCTTCAACTCCGAGAACCGACGTCGTCATAGCCAGCCCAACGGGATGTCGAACTAATTCAGGGAACGCAAAAGAGCACGCCCGGGTGGACATTCTGAGCCGCGTTGCCGGTGTTTTCGACACCGGGAGTGGTGTCGTGCGAAACCTGTTCATTGGCGGTGATCTCATCACGGTTAAGCAGCCCTACACGCACTATACCTACGAGCTGAGCTCTTTGGCACCAGGCTATTATCAACTGCGGTTCGCCGAAGCCGATAATATCCAGTTGTTCAACATGGGAGTCGATAACGTGAGCTTGACGACGGTGCCAGAGCCCCAAAGCTACTACCTCGTTGGCCTGAGGCTGCTGGGCTTCGTCGCCGTGCGCCGTTTTATCAATTCGGAGAAGGAGGGGGGCTGAACTCAGCCAGTCGCTCTTTCCATTCGGTCGCCTGGGATGCTCTGCCCGTATTCGGGGCGATGGCATCCCATGTCTGGTAGAATTCCATGATCCGCTTGGCCGCCTCGTGGCGCTGCTCAAAAGTGGTGTTGGAGTGCGATTGGAGAGCACTCCATCCCTCCAAGAGCACCTTCTCCGCTTCGGGGTGTCTGTCCTTCTGGACCAAAAAGAAGGCAAGCGTCTGGGTGGCGTTGTCGGCCATGCCCGGCTCAAAATCCTTGCACCGGCCAAAGCCAAACGCCGCATCGCGATAAGCCTCTTCCGCCGCCCCTAGTGCTCCGCGTGCCTCCAAGACGACCCCTAGCGCCATCTTCGCGTTCAACGTCAAACTGGCATCCGGTCCAAATTCATCGGTCCTCAGTTGCACAATCTCTCGCGACACCCTCTCGTTTTCTTCCCAACGGTTCAGCCGCGCAAGAGAAGTCGTGCTGTGGAGGAGCGCGTTGGCAATACCGCTCCGATGATCTCCTGGCGTGCGCCGGAGGACGTCGCAGCTCTGGCGGCACAGCCTCAAGGCGCCTTCGAAATCCCGCCATTGTTCCCTGGTCCTGACTTCCCCATCCACCACTAGGCTGTAGGCAACTCCCTGGTCCGCCGGGGACTGAGCGAGCAGGCCCAAGGCCTCGTCGATCAGCGCCTCGTGTTCAGGCCGCTGGTCAGCTTTCGACAGTTGGCGAGCCAGAGCGAGTATTTCGCTAGCCCCTCGCGCAGTGTGGTTGGTTTCGGCGAGGCGAGCTAGACGAAGCGCCTTGCGAAGCGTTGCCTCGGTTTCGACTGGCTCCCTGACCTGGGTCGAGATGTCAGCGAGATCGCGGGGACGAGCGATCACCCCGGATTCCGCCGCCTCCGAACGTGACCGCTGCGCCGTGCCCAGCGACTGCATCGCTGCTCGTTCCTCTTCTTTCCACACGGCGACCTGACTGGTTGACGCTGCCTCCCAGATCATAGCCAACCCCTCCCAACCACCCATGACGATCCTCAGGTTGTCGGGTGAAAAGGCAACCGACCGGAAGGTTTGCCCCTTGAGCGTGAGCAGTTCCCGACCGCTCGCCGCCTCCCAAAGCCTAGCGGTTCCATCGGCACTTCCGGTGATAATCCGCCGGCCGTCAGTGGAGAAAGCTACGGATGAAACCCGGTCCCCGTGGCCCTTGAGCGTGAGCAACTCCTGCCCATTGGCCGCATCCCACACTCTCGCAGTCTGATCCAGACTTCCCGTAACAATCCGCTTGCCGTCCGTCGAAAAAGCCACCGACAGTATCCAGTTTGTGTGACCTCTGAGCGTGAGCATCTCCCGACCGCTGGACTCCTCCCAAACCCGGGCCGTGCCGTCCTCGCCGCCGGTGATCACTCGGCCGTCCTGGGAGAAGCCAACGGACTCAATCCCCCGGAGGGGCTCACTGGAGTGCCCCCTCAGCGCGAGCAGTTCGTGGCCATAGGTCGCATCCCACAATCTGGCTGTTCCATCCGCACTGCCAGTAAGGATCCGACCGCCGTCCGGGGAGAACGCTATCGACGAGATCAGGCCGGTATGCCCTTGCAGTTTCAGCAATTCCCGGCCGCTGATGGCATCCCATACTCTGCCCACTTTATCCCAACCGCCGGTGACAATTCGCTGACCATTTGGAGAGAAGGCAGTCGAAAGAATCCAGTTGGTATGCCCCTTGAGGGCGAGCCGCTCCCGGCCTGTTGCCGCCTCCCACACCTTGGCGGTCGAATCGTCACTCCCTGTAACGATCCGCTGTCCGTCATGGGAGAAAGCAACCGACGTTACTGCGTTGCTATGGCCCCTGAGGGTGAGCGGTTGGCGACCGATGGCCGCATCCCATACCTTGACGGTCGCGTCCTGGCTCCCGGTAATGATGCGCTGGCCGTCCGGGGAAAAGGCCAAGGAAGTGATCGAGCCAGAATGCCCCTTGAGGGTGAGCAGTTCCCTTCCGGTTTCCGTCTCCGACACCCTGGCTGTCTGATCCAAACCGCCGGTGACAATCCGCTCCCCGTCGGGGGAAAAGGCCATGGAAGTTAGCCCAATACTGTGCCCCTTGTGTAAGCGCTGGATAAGCCCCGTCGCCGTCTCCCAGACCCGGGCGGTCGCATCTACGCCGGCCGTCAGAATGCGCTTGCCATCCGGCGAAAAAGCAACAGACATGACCGCACCGCCGTGGCCCTGTAGGACGAACAGTTCCCGGCCCGTGGCGGCATCCCAGATTCTCGCCGTCGCATCGCCACTGCCCGTGACAATCCGCTGACCGTCCGGGGAGAAGGCAACCGCCTTAACCTGATCGCCGTGCCCTTTGAGCGTGATCAGTTCCCGCCCGGTAAGAGAATCCCAAACTTTGGCCAGATGATCACCGCTGCCGCTCACGATACGCCCGCCGTCTGGCGAAAAGGCCACCGCGAGAACCGGTTCGACGTGAGACATCAGAGCGATGTGCCCAGACAGTGCCAAGACCTCCCGGCCTGTGGCCGCCTCCCACAGCCTAACCGTGCGATCGTAGCTGCCGGTGACAATCCGCTTACCGTCCGGGGAAAAAGACACGGAAGAAATCTCAGCATTATGAGCCTTGAAGCTGAGCAATTCCGCTCCCGTCACCATGTTCCACACTTTGGCCGTGCCATCCTTGCCCCCGGTGAGAATCTTACCGCCGTCCGGGGAAACGGCGATAGAGCTCGCCGGCTGGAGACGCCCTGAGAGCGTCTTCAAGGCGAGGTGTGTCTGCCGTTGCCAGTAATACCACTCAAAACCACGATCCGTAGAATCCTGAGTGTCTTCCAGCAATTGACGCAGTCGGGCGATATTGTTTTGCTCCCAGGCTTGTTGGGCCAAATTCATGTTGGCCACATACAGCAAGCGCTGGGCGGTGCCTTTCTCCGCATCGGCGCGGAGACGTTGCTGTTTCTCTCCCTCCTCGGCGCGTTCGGCCTGCTCTTGCGCCGCTTGAGCGACAATACGCTGCTCCTTTTCGGCGGCACGAGCGCGGGTGGCTACGATCGCCTGCCAGGTGCTAGCCGTGATGCCAGCAATCAAGGCAGCCGCGACCCCGGCCACCGCCATGAAGGCCAACTTGTTTCGACGCCAAGCTTTCTCGAGATAATAGGCTGCGGTCGGCGGGCGGGCGATCACGGGTTCGTTACCCAGATGTCGTTTCAAGTCCGCTGCCACCCCGTTGGCCGTTTCGTAGCGGTGCGTGCGATCCTTCTCCAAGCACTTCATCACGATCCAGTCCAGGTCCCCCTGGAGGAGGTTGACAAGCCTGGGCGCGTCAGAGGAGCGGCGTTTGGCCGTTGCTGTAAGTTCATCGGGGTGCAGCATGGCTACTCGCGTGCTAGGCCGCACCGGTTCTTGATCGCGGATGGCCCTGCGCATCGCCTCGAGGCCTGAGGCTACCAGGTCTCGGGCATCAAACGGAGTTCTGCCCGCCAGTAGTTCGTAGAGCAGCACGCCCAAGCTGTAGATGTCGCTGCGCGTATCGATGTCCAGCCCGCTCATCGCCGCCTGCTCGGGACTCATATAGGCGGGCGTCCCCATGAACTGATGCAGCTGCGTGTAAACCGTCGCATCGTTCAGGCGTCCCTCCGTGGCCTTGGCAATTCCGAAATCAATCACCTTGGGCACTGGAGTCCCATCATGCAGGGCTACCAGAATGTTTGAAGGCTTGATGTCCCGGTGAATGATCCCCTTTTGATGGGCATGCTGGATGGCTTGGCAGACCTTGATGAATAGGTCGAGTCGCTCCTCGGTGCCGAGGTTGTTCTGGTCGCAGTAATCCGTGATTCGGATCCCGCGAACCAGTTCCATCACGAAGTAAGGGCGGCCGGCCTCGGTTGCACCGGCATCCAGCACCTTGGCGATGTTGGGGTGGTCCATCATCGCCAGCGCCTGACGCTCGGCCTCGAAGCGGGCGACTACCTGCTTGGTGTCCATGCCCGATTTGATGACCTTCAGGGCGACGCGTCTGCGAACCGGCTCGGTCTGCTCAGCCATGTAGACCACGCCGCAGCCTCCTTCGCCGATTTGCTGGAGCAGATTATAGCGGCCAACGCGGTTGCCGACCTTCTCTGATGGATCCACCTGAATCGTCCGAGTGGGGCTCGAATCTTCGGCAGTCCGCTCGGCTCCCCTTGCCGGATTCTCCAGAAAGGCCCCGGCTTCCTCGATCGCTTCGAGGAGTTCGGCGAGGTGCTTCCGTAAGTTTGCGTCGCCGGCACAAGCCTCATCGAGGAAAGTGGGACGCTCCTTAACGGGAAGTCGTCGAGCCGCATTGAAGACGGCTATCTCGCGGTTCGTAGGGTCGGTCATAATGGAGTTTGGTATTGTACCCCTCCCCTCACGAAAAACCACAGCAGGAGGCGGAGAAAAACTTGGGTGGGCGGGCGGGAATGATAACCTCTAATGCGATTTGGTTCTTCATACCATCAATCATGCGTGGCTTTCTCAGCATGTCTGCGTTTTCAGTGCATGAGCCGGTAAAAGCCATTGCTGTTGGCGGGTGAGAGGATCACTTGATTCTCGAGATTGGTGAGGTTCAAGACCGAGGGCGTCATAACGTCGGTCCAGTTCGTTGTAGTCAGATCGGAGTTCTGTTGCAGCACAAACGGTGTCGAGGGAATCGTCCAGGAAACGACGGCCTTACCTGCTGCGGCCGTGATGCTCAATGTTGGAGTTGGAGTGGATTGCAGGGTGGAGACGCCGCCCCCAAAGGCTACCCCCACTGCGGCCACCACCTTCTCTCCATCTGCTGAAGAGGCGACCGCAGCATACGAATTACCAAACGGCTCGTGCCGCGACCAATCCGCCCCTGAATTCTTCGATGTCCAGATGCCGGTGTTAGAGCCTGCAGCCACCAGCTTGTGCCCGTCGGCTGAAGAGGCGACGGCTTGCCAGTTGTCCGTAGGCAAAGCCGCCTTCGTCCAGTTCGCTCCGCCGTTTGTGGAGGTCCAAATAGCCTCCGAACATCCCGCGACCAACCGTCTACCGTCTGTGGAGCACGCGACGGTATTCCAGAACGCGAGCGGCGCTTGGCTTTGAGTCCAGGTCTTCCCCGAATCCGGAGATGTGAAAATGGCGCCAGGATTGTCAAGAGGGTCAACGTATGCCGCTGCGACCAGCTGGATTCCATCTGCAGAAGAAGCCACTGATCTCCAAGAATTGGTCGGCGCGCTGGTCCGTGCCCAGCTCGCCCCTGAATTCACCGAGGTGAAGAGGGACTCGGAATTAGCGCTTGCGTCCGCCCTCGCTCCCGCCACGAGTTTCCTGCCGTCGGCAGAGCAGGCGAGGCACACTAGGGCAATTGGACTCGTGGAGAGCGTCCAGGTTGCGCCGGAGTTCCGTGAGCTGTAAAACACCTGGGCGCCTGGCTGTCCCCCGTAAGTGTTCCTCGAGCCCACAGCTAGCCATTTGGTGCCATCGGCCGAACCAATCACCAGATCGAAACCCACATCGGGCACCATGCTCGAGGTCCAGGTGACCCCGGAATTGGTCGAGCGGTAAATCGGGCCTGTGACGTCCACCGCCATCATCCGGGTCCCATCCGCTGAGGAAGCGACGGAGGACCAATTGCCATAGGGAGCGCTGGTCTGAGCGAGCGGAGGGCCAAGGGCAGCCTCGGTCGTGAAGCTGACGTCCGTCCCTGTCACGGTCCCTGCCGAGTTCGAGACGACCACGCGGTAGTGGTAGACAGTCGTCGGCGCCAGGCTCAGCACGAGGTTGGTGACGATGAATGCGCCCGGGCCTCCGCCCAAGTGCATCACGGAGGTTATATCCCCGTAGGTTGTATCGACGCCCCACTCGAACCATACGCTCGTGTCGTTCAAACCAGCGGTGACCGAGGCGCTGAACACGGCGTTCGTGCTCGAAATGCCGTTGGCAGCCTGGGTCGTAAGGAAAGCAGGAACTACTGCCAGAACAGCGTTGCTGCTCACTGCGCTGCCGAACTTGTTCGCGACCCGAACGGTGTAACCACCGGAATTGGTCTGGCCGGCGTTGGTGATGGTGAAAGTGGCGTTAGTTGCCCCTGGAAGAGGCTGCCCATCCAGCGCCCATTGGTAGGTGAGTGGGCTCGCGCCCTGGCTGATGATTCCGAGCGTGAGGGTTGAGCCCGACGGTGTGGCCTTGCTCGAGGGTTGGCTCACGATCATGGCTGGCAGATTAAAAGCATAAGCCATAACGCGGTCGTTGCCCGTGTCGGCAACATACGCCAGGTTGCCGTCCCGGCTCACCGCGACGCCGCCGATCGAAGCAAACTGGCCTTCGTTGCTGCCCTGGCTCCCCCATTCCGCTACTTCCGAGCCGCTGCCGTCGGTTTGGACGATCTGAGCGCCCGACGAGCCGAGCAAGTAAACATGATTGCCGCCGTCCACTGCGAGCAGGCCTGTTGAGCCCGAGGCCACCGTGGTGACGTTACCATCAAGATCGATACTCTCGATGGAGGAGGAGGTGCCGGTACACGCGACATAGGTCCACCCATTCCAACACCGCGTGCTCCATGAGATCGAATCGGAGAGGCAGATGTGGTCCTGTCCATCACCGGCCACGTGTGCGATTGTGTAACATCCCCGACCTCCACCGCGCCACTGGGCGCGCCGTCGTCGGCGAACTTTTGAAGGCCGCTTGTGCCCAGCACATAAACTTGGTTGCTGCTGTCGGTAGCAACCTCGCGCGCCCCGGCTACCGCCCATTGAGTCAGGTAGGTGCCGTCGCTGGCGAACTTCTCGATTCGACCGTTGCCCGAATCGGCCACGTAGACGTTGTCGTTCGTGTCCACCGCCAGGGCTGGGGGCGCGTTGAATTGACCCGCGTTGGTCCCGGCCATGCCCCACTGGGTCAGATAGCTGCCGGCTTGGTCCAGCTTCACGATGCGGTTGTTGCCAGTATCGGCCACATACACGTCGTTCTGGCTGTCCGTTGCAATGCCTTGGGGACCTTGGAGCCCGCCCGGGACTGCGGCTGAATCCACGCTGAATAGGAACACCGGCGTCTCGGCAGCAACCAACGGGGTTGTTACCGCCCACAGGTTGAGGAGCACGAGCGCGCCCACTAGGGTTCCGGCGCGCGGAGACGCCGATTGAATCCGGGGACAGTTCAAGTCGTTCATAATCGTGGTCGTTCGAGTCAAGAATTCAGGTTCAGTGCGCGGATCGTTTTCGCCCGCCGTTAACCAAGGCGAGATTCCGCTTGGGATGGCGCAAACTCTTTGGATGCGGCGTGCAAAACGCAGCTTGGCCCTGCGGGTTTCCCCGAAGGGCCAGTCTTGGATTCGTTGCCGCTGTGTGGCGTCAAACGGTGCCGATCCGCTGTGCCACGGGTTATCCTACTTCTGGTCCCGATCTCTCGCTCGGTGCTCTCGAGTCACGATAATGTCATAGGTAAGATCGAAATCAACGAAGGGCGAAGCCAGTGGGCCGACTATCCCAACAAAATGGACGCTGTGGGGTCCGGGCGGCAGTGGAGCGAGCATCAGAAACGCACCGACCGCCACAGCGGGAGCAATGGTGGTCCCGTCGGGTATGCAGGGTTCACCAAACACCGCCGCGAGGAGGTTGTCATGCGACGCCACGGTGTAGCTGAACACGGATGATTCGACCAGATAGGGCGTGGTCTGGGGATCCTGGAGACCCTCGACCCCGAGGCCGTCAACGGTGCAAGAGATTTCGCTGGTCAGCCCATACAGATCCATTACCTGACCCCGCAGCTCATCCACCGAAAACGAGGAATAAACGGGGCAGCCGCTGTTGTCGCTCCAAGCGGTTAGGGCGGGAAAGAACAACGCTTTGCCCTCTGGGACCACCAATTGGCGATTCACGATTGCGGTGCCGCCTACGACCGCACTCCCATGTGCACCAGCCAGAAACCACACTGGACCGGATTGCGACGAAGTCTGGGGCGCGGTGTCACTGGCGGGGTCGGCATCCGCCGGAAACGCCAGGGTCCATCGCCACCAGCGGGCCGACCACTCGGCGTAGCTGGCGCCAAAGGGATGGGAATGCGGCGGGAACACCGCGGGCTGCCGGGCGTGGGTGTCCTCCGCCCAGGCGGGGCTCGTGGAGGCTGCCAGTAGTGCCAGCGCCGCGATTATCCCGACAACCGGGAAGATTCGATCTGTTTGGATGATACTTAGTTTCATTGTCTTTTATTTCTTTGTTGGCGCCAGGCGCCGGGTTTTGGTTTGGAGCGAAATCGCTCTCCGTAAGACAAGGCGAGATGGAGGGGACCAAGGCGCAAAATGCTTTGGGCAGATTGCAGGGTAAGGAATTGGGGATGCGGACTCTGAATTGGTGAGGACGGATGGATGGAATTTGACACCCTCGCGACGAAACGCCGAAGTCACACAAGCCAACTGAAGAAAGACGGCGTAGCTCCTCTCTCGGGGGGCTCCTTCGCGCCTGAAAAGTTCTAGCTCCTTCCGGTTAGGAACTTTTTGCTTTGATCTCGCGGAAGAGCCACGCCCGAGCATGCGCCCAGTAATTGTCGGCGGTGCGCGCGGAGACACCGAGAACCTCAGCGGCTTCTTCCAGCGTCATGCCTGCGAAGTAACGGAGTTTGACCAATTCGCACTCGATCCGGTTGTGAGCGTGGAGTTTTTCGAGCGCATCGTTGATGGCCAGGAGCTGGTCGTGATCGTCAATCGGTGAGGCCACGTCCACATCATCCAAGTCCACCCGCTGCTGCCCGCCGCCGTGACGGAGGGCACGTTTTCGGCGCGCTTTGTCAATGAGGATGCGGCGCATGGCTTCAGCGGCGGCGGCGAAGAAGTGAGAGCGGTTCGCGAACTTCGGATCTTCATCCCCGACGAGTCGAATCCACGCTTCATGCACCAGGGCCGTCGGCTGCAATGTTTGACCCGGCGCCTCGTTCGCCATCCTCTGGGTCGCCAGTTTGCGCAACTCGTCGTAAACCACAGGCAGCAGCTCGCTGGCGGCCTTGGGGTCGCCTCGCTCGATTGCGTGTAGAATCTGGGTAACCTCGCTCATACCTGACCTGTTTGGTTTAGTGTTGGTTGGACGCGGAGGTGCTCGCGGCTGGGTGGGCCTCGATCAGTCCTTTGGCCTCCTGGAGCAGAATCTGGGCAACCAGCCAGTCTGGCCATTCTCGGCCAAGGTCACCGCTCTCCGCTTGAGGGAGCCTGGTTTGGATAATATCAGTCGCCGTGGCCAGGGCGGCACTCGCCGCGCCAGCCAGTTTGAGTCGCTGAAGAGCCATGGCTTTCACGAGGTAGGCAGCAGCCGCTCGGTTCCTCTCCCGTTCGTGTGTCCAGGCTGGCAGGTCCTGTCGGCTGCCTGTCTCCACAGCGGCGCGCGACCACTCGATAGCGGTCGCAAACTGGCCTCGCCGATAATCGACTAGTGCCTTGGCTAGCTGCCTCCCAGCTAGCGTCGCCTTGGCGTTGCCAGGCGCCGCAATCTTCTCGGCCAATTTCACAGCCACTTCCATTTCGGTCGCTTCAGCGGGCATCAGAAGGGAGAGTTTGCAGATCCGCGCGGACGTGGCCGGGCTGTTCGGCAGGGCATGAGCATCGAGAGCCTCCAGCCGCAGCCGTTGATAACCAAGCAGGTCGCCCGTTACCAAGAATAACGGTGCCAACTGGTGCCAATAGCCTTGCGCTGAGCCCTGCAGCTCTGCCGCCCGGTTCAAGTCCGTAAGAGCCTCACCCCACTGCCCCATCCGGGCGAAAGCGTTGGCGCGCCCAAAGTATAGCTCGGCTCGTTCGGGCTCCTTCCCAATCATCTGGCTCAGCTCTTCGATCAACCGTCTACGACCGAGGGCCGGGTCCTGAGTCACGCAAACTTGAACATCAATACTCGTTCCACCATCCGCGTCCTGGCAATGGACAGCCAGTGTATTGACGCCATGTCGTAGGCCGGCCTGCGCTGCCTTCGAGCAGGACACCAGCGCGTCGCCATCACTCCAATCGGCAGTAGTGCAGGCTGGGATTCCATTGAGGAACACCTCCGCGTCCTGGTTCCGGTTAAGGCGGAACACCACCTTACCGGTCGGTAGATCTGCCAACTCGAATTGTCTGCGAAGCCAAACATTGGTGTGCGTGGTCACCGAGCGATCCGTTCGAGGAGAGTAGGTCGAAAAGCCGAATAGAACCTTAGCGGAGTTCCAGGAAGTATCTGGAAAGTTGAGAACAAACCAATTGGAACCGGGCGTTGTGGTGGTGTAGCGCCAGGCGGGATGTAAGCCTGAACTGTGAACGAGCGGGGCCAGGGTAGGTGCGGCCAGCAGGCAAGCGATCGCATCTGCTGTCAGCGGGTCAGCGGGACTCATTTGGAGAGCCTTGCGCATCGACGCGAGGTCGCCAGCCATGGAGGCCCGGCGGCGGAGCACCTCCACTAAGTGGGAACGCACCAAACGGGCGTGCGGATGGTCTTCTGGAAGCCCCTTCAAGCCGTGCAAAGTTTCAAGATACAACGCTTCAGCTTCGTCTAGTTTTCCTTGGCTCAGAAGGACGTTGGCCAAGTTGTTAAGAGCACCGGCGTGCATGCTCTGGTTCTGCTCGCCTTGCCCTTCCTTTATCAACACCTGGGCCGCTCGGAGCTTGGATTCGGCCTGGGCCAACTCACCCTGCTCCCATAGAATCAGGCCGGCGTCACTGAGCGACTCGATCAGACGCGGGTCTTCCGGCGGCCTTTGTCTGAGGGCCAAACCTTGGGAGATCAAGGTCCTCGCTTCTCTAAGGTCGCCGCGCGACCAAAGCACCAACCCGAGGTCGTTCAGGGTCTTAGCCAGGGTTCGATCGACAGCTCCAAGCCGCTTCTCCTCGATCCTCAACGCGTGGCGAAATGTTGCTTCGGCCTCGCCCAGATTCCCGCGGTCCCATAACGTCGAGGCAAGGTCGTGCAGGGAGGATGCCACGTTGGTGCTCTCGTCTCCAAAAATGAGCTGGTCGAGCGCCAGTGCTTCGATTTGCTGTTGTTCGGCGCGGGGATAATCGCCGCGATCATAATAGATTCGGCCCAGGATAGTCCGAACTTCCGCTGCCTCCGCAGGCTGGTCCTTCAGGTCCTTGCCGACGCGCTCCGCCGTCCGGTCCAGGACTGCCAGCACCGTGTCTTTCTCTTGAGCGGCTTCCGGGCCGACGCTCCTGAGGATGTCGCGTAGCAGCCCTGCCAATTGGCCTCGGTTTGTCGCCTCCCTCCGCGCTCGCAGGAACAGGTGCGTGGAGATGACGAAACCCAAGAGGAGCGCGGCGAGCACGGTTGCTGCGGAGGCGAAAGCCAGTCTATTGCGACGTGCCAGCCGCTGGAACCGGTAAAGGTTGTTGGGGGGGCGCGCGATGACCGGCTCGCTCTTCAGATGGCGTTGGATGTCCATCGCCAGACCATTGGCGGTCTCGTAACGCCGCCGCCGGTCCTTCTCGAGGCACTTCATTACGATCCAGTCCAGGTCGCCTCGAATCAAACCCGTCAGCTTGGCCGCCTCGGAGCGACGGTGGCTGGCCGCGCTGGTCAAGTCGGCTTCGACCATCGTGCACAGGCGTGTCGAGGGACGTAGGGGCTCTTTTTCGCGGATAGTGCGGCGCATCTCCTCCAGCCCGGCCGCCATGAGTTCCTTGGCGTCGAAGGGGGTTTTGCCAGTTAGTAGCTCGTAGAGCAACACGCCGAGCGCGTAGATGTCGCTACGAGTGTCTATGTCCAACGCGCTCATTTCGGCCTGCTCCGGACTCATGTAGGCGGGCGTGCCGATGAGCTGCTCGAAAGCCGTGAAGAGCGTTTTGTCGGTCAGTCGCTGGTCGGTGGCTTTGGAGATGCCAAAGTCGATCACTTTGGGCACGGCCACACCGTCATGCATCGTGACCAAGATGTTCGAAGGCTTGATGTCGCGGTGGATGATCCCCTTCTGGTGCGCGTGCTGGATTGCGTGACAGATTTGGATGAACAGGTCGAGTCGCTCCCGGGTGGAGAGGGTGTGGTGGTCGCAGTAATCGGTGATCTTGATGCCCCGAACAAGTTCCATCACAAAGAACGGTCGACCCGTTTCAGTGGCGCCAGCTTCCAATACCTTGGCGATGTTCGGATGGTCCATCAACGCTAGCGCTTGGCGCTCGGCCTCGAAGCGCGCGATGACCTGCCGGGTGTCCATACCTAGCTTAATCACCTTAAGGGCAACGCGGCGGCGCACTGGATACTCTTGCTCGGCCATGTAAACGACTCCACAGCCACCTTCACCGATTTGCTGCAAGAGTTTGTATGGACCTATTCGGTCGCCGGTCTTTTCGGAAGGCGTACTACGCAGAGTCCCCCGAGGGTCCGGGGGTTCTGGACGTGCTGCGGTGCCGTGGGCACCGGGTGGAGGATCTTGGAGAAACGTCCCCGCTTCTTCGGCCGCCTCGAGGAGTTCCTCTAGGTGTTGGCGCAGGGCGGGGTCACCGGCGCAAGCTTCGTCCAGATAGGCAGCACGTTGCGAGGCGGGCAGTTGCCGGGCAGTGCTAAAGACGGCCACTTCCCGATCCGGTGGACTAGTCATGCGCGGAGTTCATATTCTACTGTCCAATGCGATAAGCCATAACAAAACGCGCAAGTAATCTTCACTAAACCTCATGAAGCATGCCAGTCTACCAATTGTGCATCAGAACCCGGGCCGGGACGCTCCTAGTCAAGAGCCGAGGTCGCACGTGGTGTACAGCTCTTGTTGGCACAGCAGGCGTACCACCGTGTCAATCCGGGCAAGTGCTCGGCTAGGGTTGCGGTGTCATCGATCTCCAAAGCTGCCGCTTCGCCGTTCTGCAGTCCGGTAGCCACCAGCAACCCAATCAGCGTTTCCCGGGTTAGCCCCTCACCCTTTTGGATGATTTCAACCGCGACGCCTCAGCCATCGGCTGGGCGATTCTCTCCTCACAGTAGCTATGCAGTTTGGTGAGACGGTGTGGCATGTCCAATAGTCGGCGGGGCGAAGCCCGGTGACCGGGTTAGATAACGCTCATTCACCGAGCAAACTGACGAACCGTGGGCAGCCCCCAAGCCCAGGTCGGCCGCCGTATCCCCTGGGGTTGCGGGGACCATTCCAGAGCCCGTTGGATCGTGATGAACCGGGCCTTTCTACGCGCCAGGAACTTGATAAACCGGCGGAAAGTTTTGGCGGGATCCTCGAGCCGGGCCCCAAGTCCCGTCGAGCCGCGACGCATTCGGTCAAGGAGTCCTGCAGGGAGTTCGTTGAGCAGCTACCTTCAAGGCCAAGGGCGGACGATTTCCTGGAACGACCGGGTGTCGATCTTAGCGTCAATCTCGGTGGTACTGGGAGTTAGTCGGCGAAACACTTCCGAATTGTTCCCGAGATCGGCTTGCTGCCGAAGCATGCGGCTTGCAAGGGTGTACCGAAAGGCCTCGGCCGCCATGTGCATTGGCGGACTGACACCATGCCTGAACCATGGCCCCTCGTTAGAAATGGCCGATACCCATGAATTCCCTAAGCGGCAGACCTTTTGGCTGGTGCACGAAAAGACTCGCCGCGTGGGTCGAATGCTCCGATCTAGACGCTGATACCCTGCAAACACAGCTCCCACCTCACGCGGCAGTAGAAGGAGATCCTGCCGGCCGGCTTTACGGCGGATCAGGACCTCACCTGTACCCCAGCGAATGTGTACCACTTCGAGCGAAAGAACTTCGCTGGATGGAAGACCCAGTTGCGCCAGCAGAACCAGGATCGCGTGGCCTCGTCGAAAACGCTGTCCGGCCCACCGCTGTCCGGAAGAATCCTGCCGAGCTCGCCATAAGAAGAAGAAGAATTGGCTGCTTTTCGGCGCCGGAAGACGCGGGCCTACGAAACGCCAGGATCTACACGCCGATCCAGAAATGCCGGATGCACGGCATCGACCCCGAGCATATCTGAAGGACATACTCGAGCGCCTGCCCAAGATAGCCAATCAGGAAGTCGCTCAAGTCACACCACTCAAGTGGAAGGAGGCCGTCACCCGTGGCGAGTCCTGCACGCCACATGCTCGCCCCCCCTCCCTCAGGTGGTCCAATCCCCTGACCACACTCGCCGATTCTGAGTTGGCCCGATGGGCGGCATTCAACCGCTTACGGACTTTTGGGACTCAGACTTCGTTATCGTGTGGAGGGCTTCGTCCAAAACTTCAGACTCTTCGCATGGCCCTGGATCCTCGCTATCCAGAAACACGTTTCGGCATCAACTTGAAACTGCGGGGTTTAATGTGGGCTATGGCGACTGCAATCGGAAAAAGGCTGAGCCGTCGGTTGGCTTGATGGATACCGAGTTGGTGCCTCCAGCCAAAGTTGGCGACTCGGGATAGGGATGCCACGAATTGGGAGAGCCCAAGTCAGTGGTCCATTTGAGGATGAACGTTTGATCGCTCTGAGCCCAAGAGATGTTCAGTCCAACTTGGCTGGCCTGCACCGTCAATGACGGTGCGCTAGCGGCATCATCGAATTCGAACCCAACCACCATGAGCGGCGAGGAACTCGCGAGGGAGCCGCTGGTCGCTTCTTGTGCGGCGGTAATAGTATAGGCGCCGCGGGATTCCGTTATTCCGACCCTCGCTTGGAAGCTACCGCCAGGGTTGACCACGATATTGCTGGCGACAACCCGGTCACCGATGGTCAACCGCACGCCTGAACATGCGATGTCGCCGCAGAAACCCGTGCCAGAAACGGTCACCGTATCCCCTAGGCCAGCCGTTGGTTGACCTCCCATCGCAACAGTACCGGAAACTCGCAGGTAAGGGCCGCCGGGCGGGACAACTTCCGCAGTCGGGGCAACCTGTCCGGATGCGGCAGCAAACTCTCGAATGCCTTCTTCATCGGGCAGGGGGCCTATGCCGCCGATGATGGCCTTGAGCCCCCCGCCAGAATCCAGCACCAGACCTCTTACTGCCCCGGCTTGAGCAATCACGTTTGTGCATTCCGGGCAGCCTACAAAGGGGCCGGCGGCGGGGGAGATCACCACCTGAAGATACGAGTTCACCGGCTGGCCATCCTGGGTGGAGGCCACCACACGGCCGCCGCTGATCGCGATGCCCGCAACGAGGCCCTGCTGATCCAGAAGAAGGTCATTGATTGTTCCATCTACCACCGCGAGGTGAACACAACCCGTGCAGAGCGTGGGCGTGAGGAGATCCTTGGCAGCATCGCACCCTCCCTCTGGAGACCGCAGCCAGCAAGCGGCCCAGTCCGCGAGCAGGGATGGGAGATTAAACGGCACTAACCCGGCCGGATGTGGCAGCGTCAGTTTCCAAAGGCCGCGACCATATGTAGAGACGATGGCTTCCGGAAACGCGTTGTTGTTGTCTCTACCTTCATCGATGAAGAAAAAGGAAGAGATTCCAGTCACCTTTTCAGAATCCGGGATCGGAGCCCAGGATTTGCCTCCGTCGGTCGAAAGAAAGATCCCAGCTGCTTCGGTTCCCACCAGAATCGTACCCTTATGATAAGGGTCAAACGAAATCGCATGCACTTGAAGAGGTGCGCCGGGAGGTACCCGAGAAAAGCTATATGAGTCATTCGGGATCGAGAACCTCAAGGACGGTTGCTGGGTGCTCGGGTCGACAGCCGTGACCAGACTGGTGAGCGCGGCGTCGGAGGACCAAGTCGCCCCGCCATCGAGCGAGAACTTCATCTGGTTGAAGCCTACATCCGGGGCTAGTAGATGCGATGGATCGTTCGGATCGACAGCGAAAACGACGGGGCAAACCCAAGTGCCCTCACCAAGACAGAATGACCCGAGGCTCCCGAAGCCGGTCCCATCGGCGTAGCTGATTCGAGGGTTAGTGATATGGCCGTAAATATCAAGGCCGGTTATCTTGAGGATCCCGACTGGGTCCGGGACGTAGGGCACAGGCCGATCCAGTTTATACGCCTCATAAATCGTAACCTCAGTTCCGTTAATCGAGACTTCCGGCCAGGAGCGTAAATCGACAGGGACTTCGACCACTTTCGACCAAGTTACGCCAAGATCCGCAGTGACGAAGAGCGACTTGGTCGGTTGGCCAAGGATCCCTCGGTCGTCACCATATTGGATGAAGACGTTGCCCCCAGGCCCAGCCGTCGTGAGATTCATCAAATTCGGATGAATCAGAGTCGGGTTGTCGATCGTCTGGCCCGCCGGTGGCGGATCCCGCCAAGCCAGGGGGTGCTCATAAAGGGCCAGTGATGACAAATTGCCGTTGATTGGCTGAAACCAGGCCATGGCGTTGCAACATTGGTCAGAGTCGGCATACCGGGGAACCTGGATATGATAACCTTCATTCCCCTGCGTGATCGGCCAGCTGAGCCCGCCGTCATAGCTCGCCCAGAGCTGGTTGTCTTGGGTGCCGATGTAGAGATCGGTATGAAGCACACTGGGGAGGAGGTCAAGTTGACCCGACACCTCGTAAATCTGCAGGGCATTATAGCCATCATTCTGGTTTGGGTGCAGGATGCCCCACTGCCCGCCGCATTCTTTCGGATCGCCGGCGTCAAGGGGCCCATGCACGCCTCCATCGGTGACCATATACTCAGCACAATCGCCGCCGTCGGTGCTGAAGGCCATGCCATTTTGATCGGAGTGATCCACGATTACTGGCGTCCACCCGTTGACGTCTTGAGGAAAGAGCACCGGGATGCAGCGCGGCAAGCCACCTCCTTTCCGGACTACGGTTTGACGGATGACGTCCTTGCCGGTGCCGAAATAGATGTCGAAGTGAGTCAGATCACCGTCGCGCGAGGGATTTGTGGCGACCCATGAGGCCCGTCCGCCATCACGGCAGAGCGAGGGGCTCACCTGCGACCAGACCACCGTTCCATTGACCTGGTAGTCGCCCTCGAACAACGCGGCCGCAGGGTTGGTGCAACCCGTGGGAGGTTCGACACGGCTTGCCAAGAATACAACGCCCGGCTCCACCGGGGAAACGGCCAGGCCATGGACGGATTCAACAGCACGCGGATTGGTGACGGCACTGAACGTTGTTCCGTTGTTGAAAGAACGACGATGCCCGGTTGGCCCGCAGATATCGACGATGCCGTCTCGCTGAGCGGCCAGGCTATAGATCGGCCCCCAAGCATTGGTCGATGGCTGCACGAACAGCTTCCAATTGGCGCCATTGTCACGACTTATCACCAACCCGTTGTCGGAGCCGACGTAGATATTGCCGGTGTCGGGTTCGAAGGCGATCCCGTAGGTTATCTCACGGGCGATGGGGGAATCATAGACCGGCTTTGACCAGGTTTGCCCACCATCAAGGCTGGCCCACAAACCGCCCTGACTCACCACATGTGAGTCGCTCCATCCGGTGGCAACTACCGTAAGTCCCTTGTTGGGATGCGATGGACCGTACATCACGTCAACCATGCGGAACATTTTCAGCCCATCCACATGGGACCAATGCGCCCCGTAATCAGGCGTCCTAAACAACCCTCCGCTCTCGCTCGCGACGAGGGCTTCGGCTGGAGATCTTGGGTTGACCGTGGCCGCAACGGCCCGGCCGTGCCCCGCAATCGCAGGTTGGAATTCCCCTGGCGGCTGCAGATAGACTTCGGTCGCGATTACGTTGTCGAGGCCGATGTAGGCGAGATTGTTGGTATTCGCGCCATAGAATGCCAGAGTGGTCGCGGACGACACGGCTGTAAACGAGAAGCGAAACCTTTGCCAGCCGTTCGCTTGTACGGTACCGACCGTAAAGACACCGACTTTGAGATCGTCGACGGAAACGCTGACAGCCGGAGGAGTCGATCCATCATACCTAGTTGCGCTGCCGACGTCGAAGGAGACATCATAAGGCTGGCCAACAACTGTGGGGAACGTCTGCGAGATGCCTCCGTAAGGTTTCGAATCGTGGACGCCCGAGAGGTCCAGAAAGTACCCTCCGTCGCTCCCGCTCAATCCGTAACCGTTGGCTGGGTTGATCCAACCAATGTCAAGGTTTGGCGCCCCGACCACCGTCCAACCTGTTATGTTAGTGGAACCTGGGAGGAGCTGCGTGTTGCTCCCTCCGGTAAACCTGCCCTGCTCAAAACTTCCGTTTACTAACAAGCTGGACTGTGCTCGAGCCGAAGCGTACTGTAACGCGAAGAGGAGCACTGCCGTGATTGCGGTTTTTGAATGTAGCATATTGGATCTCTGTTAGAGCATGTTCTGAAAACCAAGCAGAATCGCGTAGCGTTAACTTCCACTTTGGAGGTTACTCGCTATCAACGCACCTGGAGCAAACGCTTTCGACTCTTTCTCCTACTGGCCTCGCCGCTGGGAATGGCAGAAAAACCGCAGGGTGTTGCCCACACCACAAGTCAAGCCCGGGAAGCGGCGACATCCTCTGAAGCATAACCGCCGTCGGATCCTTGCTGAGATCCTCTATGTGGCGCGCTGCGGTTGAGCCTGCAGGCTCCTGCCGCAGAACTTTGCCCTCCCGAGTAATGTCTACGGCTACCTCTGCTCCCGGAACCAAAATTGGATTTGGGTCTTCGTTTAAGATCGGTTGCACGATCATCTGCGTAAAGTCGCAGATCGTACGGTGCCTCCCACTGCGGTGAGCGTTGATAGTGAGTCGGTCAACGCGCTCGAGCAAGGCGATGAACCCCGCTACGACGCCGGTGAGAAGATCAAGAGACGAAAACGAACCCTGGCTGTAGACACTTTGGGACTGATCACGGCGGTGGCGATCACCGGTGCAGCGGTACAGGATAGCGACGCGACCCAGGGCATGATCACCGACATGGTTCGCTGGTTGGGGCGCCTCCAAGTGATCTGGGCGGACGGCGGCGGTCTGGGAGACCTGGTGTTGTGGGTCAAACAACTTCGTCCTTTTGGCCGGCTCAGGCTGGAAGTCGTGCGCCCTTGTGATCAGGTCAAAGCCCTCAAGGCTTTCGCCAGCGGCTGGATCGTCGAATGAGCCGTCGGCTCGCTTTTCCGGTCGGGACAGGTGTACCCCGATTATAAGGCCCGGCTCGATCATTGCGAAATGATGATCCGTATCTGTATAATTCGATTGATGCTCAAACGCCGGGCCCCAGCGCCCACGCGACGGGTCTGGAGGGTTAACAGAGTTTGGCCGCGCGGCTGGCCGTAAGAGCACTGCGAGTGCGGCCGGTTTGTGATCAGATGTGGCAATCATGGGTCAGGTGCATAGTCTACCCTCCAATGCGCAATTCCCGAGGAATAGGCGCAAATAAAGTTTCCAAGCTCTCGGATTTAGGAAATGCTCGGAAATTGAAGCACACGCAGGCGTTATCGCCCTTACCCGGCGACCTGTCGTGATAATTTGGGTTGGCGGCCGCCGCGCGCAGTTTCCCGCGCGATCCAACGCGCAGCTAAGCTCCGCCTTCCCTCGGCTTCGCAGGATGAAGGACGAAAGAAGCGGACGGGGCCCAATCTCAAGGCCCGGCGCAAGAGCGGCTCGGGCCCCATCCCATTTATTGGAAATCACAGGAGACAGCGCAAGAGTGCATTTTCAAAACGCGCTCCAGGGGGCGGGAGGAGGGGACTTGGCCTGACGTCGGAGCCGGGGCAAGCCCCTGGTCGGCCCGATCATTCACGGTTCCCACTGTGACCGTTCCGGGCGGCGTTGCCCCTTGACCGCCGTGAGACCGACTCGGACAGCGGACTCTCAACAGACCCGCGGGGGATCGATCGCCGCGCTTGGCGACGCCGTAATCATTCGATCTGCGGGCGGGAAGACCGAATCGCCCGGCGGGGCCGCCGAAGATCGGAAGAAAGCCCAGGGGTGAATGGCACAGATCTGGGACAAAGGACATACGCGCAGCCGGCGGACCCAGTATCCACCTCGATAACGATGGCCAGACCCGTGTGCGGCTGGGAGGTTTGTTGAGATTCTACCGGCAAACCGCATCAGAATTTTGACCGTACGGGGCCACTGGTCCTGCCCATCTCGCCTCGATCATACCCGCCTCGAGGCAGCGGGCTTCAATGGCTACCTTGCTGTGTGTACCAACGTCAGACTGCGCTACGACGGCATCGTAAGTGCGCGAGATTTCGGACACTACGGGGTATAGCGCTTGCCAGGTTTCTTGCCTGCCCTCCATTCGTTCGCCGTGAGCCGGATCTTGGTAGCGTCAGATTTACGGCCCTTCACCTCGCACTTGTTTTCACCGCCCTCGGTGTCCCAGCCATGTTGCCTGGGCAACACCCCGCACCTTGGGCAATGGGCGTTCTCCTAGGCTGAGGGTTTGGACTTTTTCGTTCCCTCCTTCGTTATCTTGTTTTGATTGACTGGAGCCACTGGGCTGGGCTCCCGTGACCACCAACACTCTCGCCGGCAGCTCGTCCTATTTCAGCGATCCTCACTGGGCGAAATATCCAACGCGGTTCTACCGGTTGAGAGCCTCTTGAGAGGTTTAGAAGTGGCGCCATAATGAACCCATGGATCAGGCGACTGCCAGCCAAGCCTTCCAGGCCGATAAGCTGGGAGCAAGCCTTTGTCGATGTGACGATAGGTCGAGTCGCGGCAGAGGCCATCCGCGCACTCGTCAACGGCGTGCGCTACCACGGCCGCAGCGCTGGTTCGGGCATGGTGTTCTTCGGTAAGCACTAGGTAATAAATAAAGGTATCATGTAAAGCGCCGGTCTGCTATCTTGACCGACCATGAGTCAGTTGAGAGAGCTAAGCCAGAGAATGAGATGCGTTTGGCCACTTCTTGACGAGCGGACACGGCGTCTTATGGCGGGGAATGAGGCTCTTGGATTGGGCTACGGCGGAGTGACTATGGTTCGTCGCCCTTGTGGCTTGTCTAGGAAAGCGATTGCCAAGGGGATCCGCGAGTTGCAAGAGGGGCCTTTCTCCCAGAGGGGCGCATACGTCGGGCGGGAGCGGGGCGCAAAAAGATCACCCAGGTCGATGAAGGTCTGCTGAGCGCTCTGGATTGCTTGATCGACTGCGGAACGCGCGGTGATCCGG
>Ga0265314_10001933_pt1 | contig 22126 bp, 21 predicted proteins | sample 4126metaG_FD_203106 | JGI IMG/M metagenome (GOLD analysis project Ga0265314, IMG submission 203106) | Rhizosphere microbial communities from Carex aquatilis grown in University of Washington, Seatle, WA, United States - 4-1-26 metaG | ecosystem: Host-associated > Plants > Roots > Rhizosphere >... | reverse complement strand
CGAATTACTTTTGTGCGGAATCCTCGATGCCGAACAGGCCGACGGATCCCGCGATTGAGCCGACCCGGTTGTTCGACAATCTCTCGGTGGTGGGAAGCGTTGGTACCGCTATCTACATCCTTGAAACCAGCGAAGGGCTGATCCTGATCGATGCCGGATACCCTGAGCAGATCCAATCCGTCCTTCTTCCGGGTCTCAAAGCGCTCGGATTCGACCCTGCCAAGGTACGCTACATCCTCGTGATGCACGGCCACTCGGATCACTTCGGCGCGGCCCGCTATTTCCAGGACACGTACCAGACCAAGGTGTTTCTTTCGGCCGCGGACTGGGATTTGCTCGACGCACCGCAAGCCAAAGGCAAGGCCGCCGCTAGTCCCGTTCCGCGCCGCGACCAAGTGGTGATGGACGGGAAACCAATCACGCTGGGCGATACGACGATCCTGCCGGTGCTGGTTCCCGGGCACACGCCCGGCTCCCTAGCCCTGATCTTTCCGGTGTTCGATAAAAGGCAGAAGCACACGGCTGGACTTTTCGGGGGCACCGTTCTTTCTGCCGGATTCGTCACTGCGGATGGGCTGCGCGATTACGTCAAGTCGATCCAGAAGTACGCGCGCATTGCCGCGGACAATCATGTCGACGTGGAGATCCAGAATCACCCGCTGATGGACGGATTCGCCGCCCGCTTGGAACAGCTGAAGAAGCGCGGCGCCCAGGATCCGCACCCGTTCGTCATTAGCGAGAGCGCCTACGCGGCGTTCCTGAATGTCATGTCCGAATGCAGCCAGGCACAACTCATTCGTAAGGGGAATTGATGCGGCTCTGTTCAATCGCCACGTCTGCGATGATCCTATTGGCGCTCGCCTGCGTTCTCAACGCACAGCCACCCGCCGCAGGCCCCGGTGGAGGACGTGGTGGTCCCGGACGCGGCGGTCCCGCGGCCGCCCTTTTCGACCCCACGGGGTACTGGGTCGGCCAGATCACGGAAGACTGGAAAGAACGTATCCATCCAGCGGCGAAAGGCGACGTGGGCAGCATCCCCGTCAGCGCGGCTGGCCGCCGCGAGGCTGACACTTGGGACCCGGCCTCAGCCAACTCATGCAAGGCTTACGGAGTCGGCGGAATCCTTCGCATGCCCGGACGCCTTCACATTACCTGGGAAGGGAATAACCTCAAGATCGAATCCGACGCCGGTGCCCAGACTCGCATGCTCTCTTTTGGAACGCCGAGCGGCCAAACTGGCGGCCTGCAGGGTGTCTCCGTCGCATCGTGGGATCGTCTTACGCCGGCTCTCACCGGCTTCACGTTGGGAGGACGCGGTGGTGGGGGTGGAGGCTCTCTGAAGATCGTCACCACGCAGGCAAGCCCCGGCTACCTTGCGCGCAACGGCGTGCCGTATGGTGCGAAGGCGACCTTCACTGAATACTATGATCGGCAGGAGATCCCCGGGGGGCCCGCGTTGCTCGTCGTCAGCGTCGAAGTCACCGATCCGGACTACCTGAACGGACCCTACTGGTACAGCGTGCACTTCAAGAAACAAGCGGACGCCGCCGGCTGGAACCCGCAGCCGTGCGACGCAAAATAGGTATGGCGATCATGAAGGTTCTTCGTCTGAGTCTCATCTTGCTCGGATGCGCCGCCAGTGCGTGGTTACTGGATGCCCAGGCGCCAGCCGGAGGCGCCGCCAAAGGTGGACCCGCCCCCGCCGTCGACTTTTCCGGATACTGGACGGGCAACATGCAGGAGGACGGAGCGGAGCGCGGTGCCGGACCTGAGTTGGTGGATTACGGCGGCATCCCCATTAACGAAGCCGGCCGATTGTGGGCTCTCTCCTACGACACCTCCCGGCTTACTTCGCGCTTCCATCAGTGCGATGGCTATGTCGCGCCTTATTCGGTCCGCGCCATCGGCAACACGCTGGTGTGGGAAGAGCGCGACCCTAAGCTCCGCACGCTGATTGCAATTCATTGGTACTCGCAGACCTTCGAAGGGCACCGCGTCTTTTGGATGGATGACCGCCCCCATCCGTCCGCCTACGCGCCGCACAGTTATATGGGCTTCTCGACCGGCACTTTCGTCGGCAACGCCCTGCGCGTCGAGACGACCCATCTCAAACAGGGCTGGTTCCGCCGCAACGGCCTTCCTGAAAGCGATCAGGCAACACTTACCGAATTCTTCGTGCGGCACGGCGATCATATTACCTATACGTCCGTGGTCAACGATCCCGTCTTTCTCTCGGAGCCATGGATTCGCACCACCGATTTTTACCGTCAGCCGACCGACCCCGGTGCTTGGCTGTTCCCATGCGACGACAGCGAGCAGATCGTCGGCCGCGCCCCGGACCAGGTGCCCAACTACCTATTTGGCGCGCACCCCTATCTCGACGAGTATTCCAAGAAGAATCAAGTGCCACTGATCGGAGCACTCGGCGGGCCCGAGACGCTCTATCGCGAATTCGAATCCAAACTCGCCTCAGTCTCCGACGCCCAAGCTCGTGAATTGACCCGTCCAGCGCCCGGACCGTCCGCCACCAGCGCCGCAGTCGACCCCGATCCCCACGACGGAGAAATCCACGTTCTACCGATTCGCAACAACGTTTACATGCTGGTCGGCGATGGCGCCAACATCGTTGTGCAAACTGGCGACGAGGGAGCCTTCGTTGTCGACACCGGCGCAGGCAAACTCACCAGTAAAGTTCTTGCGGAAATCCGCCGCCTCTCGACGAAACCTATCCGCTACATTGCCAATACTAGCTTCCACGCCGACTACACCGGCGGCAACCAAACACTCAAGAATGCCGGTTCGGATCCCAGTGTCGTCGGGACATTCCTCACCTTGAACGCGCCGGGCGTGGGTGCCACGGCCACCATCATGGCTCACGAAAACGTCGCCGCACGAATGGCCGGCTCGCTCGGCAATAACCAGCCTACCCCTCCGGATTCGTGGCCCATTGACACTTACGTCGCCGAGCGCCACCGGCAGTTCCACAATGGCGACAGCATCGAAATGTTCTACATGCCGCATGCCTCCACCGATGGCGACAGCATTGTCCACTTCCGGCGCGCCGACATCATCGTCGCTGGCGACATCTTTAATACCACGCAGTATCCGTTCCTTGACGTCGCCAACGGAGGCAGCGTTCAGGGCGAGATCAATGCACTCGACGCCATCCTGGACCGCACGGTTTTCGAACATTCGGGTGAAGGTGGAACACTGGTGGTGCCGGGGCGCGGTTACTTGTGCGACGAGCATGAGGTCGTCGAATACCGCGACATGGTGGCCATCGTCCGCGACCGGGTGAAGGCGTTAATCGCTAGCGGCGCGTCACTCGAGCAAGCGCTGGCGGCCAAGGTCACCACCGACTACGATCGGCGTTACGGCGCGAACAGCGGCTCATGGACCACCCGGATGTTCGTCTCGGCGGTGTACCAAAGCCTGAAGCAACCGCCCCGAAAATAAGGTTAGCGGATCGGGTGTTCGGCACAGGCCGAGTGTAAAATCCGGCGGAGCCATTTGAGGCCGGGATCGCCGTCTCGAATCGCGTGCCACTGCATCGATTCGACCACGGGCGGAATCTCGACAGGCGGCTTCAGAATCTTTAGCGGTAACTGCATCGCGTAGAATTGCGCGAGCCGGCGGTGGACTGTTGCAATACGCGTAGTGCCCACGACTAGCTGCGGGACCAGCGTGAAGCCGGTGGTGACGACTTCGATGCGGCGGGCTCCGCTGAAGTGCTCCATGAACTTTTCTTCGAAGGCGGGCACTTGCTGCTGCTCTCCAAAACGGACCACGACGTGACCCAGGCGCAGGTAGTTGCGCATGGAGATGGTGCGCCCGCGCAGCTCCTGGTTGCCGGCCCAGGCGACGCAGACGAATTCGTCCTCAAAGAGCGGCTCCGATGGGTGATCCTCCGATAGGTACTGCTTGGGCATGATCATCAGGTCCGCTTCGCCGCGGTCGAGCAGATCGGAGCGGTTGGAAGGAACTAGTACTTCGACTGCGATGCCGGGGGCTTGGCGCTGGATTTCTGGGAGTGCGCGGCTCATTAGAACGGTGGCGACGTAGTCGGACATCACCAAACGGAAGCTGCGCTGCGAGGTCTTAGCGGAGAAGTGCGGAATGCGGTGGATGATTGCTTCGGCTTGCAGCAGCAGTTGACGCACCGGCAGTGCGAGTTCTTCGGCGAGAGGAGTAAGGACCATCTTGCGTCCGACGGGAACCAGGAGATCGTCCTTGAAGAAGTCACGCAGGCGAGCCAGGGCTCCGCTGGCGCCGGGCTGACTAAGGTGAATCTTCTCGCCGGTGCGGGAAATGCTCTTTTCGGTGATCAGGGCATCCAGGGCCACCAAGAGATTGAGATCGAGTCCTCGGAAGTGCATGCATTTCGCTCCACACGAGCAATGGCTCCTAGCGTATCAAACGAATCGCGGAAACCCACGAGGCATTGGAAGGGCGTCGTTAGATGTCATGCACCCGTGCGGTTCCATGACAGGTAAGTTCCTCGCGCGACCGCACGCTGTTTCAGAGCTTGCCGGAAATTAATACGTCTCCACGGCCGGATTCTCGGGCGTTCGCGATCGCAGCCGTAGATGGTAGACCAGCGCTCCCGTGCCCAGCGTGATCCCCGTCGCCAGCGCGATATAAGGTTTCAGCACGATGCCCTGGTACGTCATCCATGTGCCCACTAGGATGAACAGCACGGGAAACAGAGGGTAGGCGAAGCTCACCACTCTCAGCGTTTGCCAGCCGGGCCGCTTCCGCCGGAACAGCAGCATCGAGATCACGCTCATCACCGTGAAGAAGTTTAGCGTGATGCCGATATAGACCACCAGTTGCGGAAACGGCGTTAACGTCATCAGCATGGTGCAGATGGCCTGCGCGACAATCGCCGCCACGGGAGTGTGGAAGCGCGGATGCACCTTGCCTGCAATCGCGGGAAAGGCCCCGTTGCCCGCCATCGCGTAGTACACGCGCGGTCCAATGGTCACCATCGCGTTCACCGTCGACATCAGCGAGAGAGCCATGAGGCCGGCGAAGATTCCAGCGATCTCCGGCCCGAACAGGCGCGAGGCCGCGAACGCGCCCACCGCCTCTTGCCCCTTCATATCCTCGAGTGGAGCCGCGTACAGAAACACGAGATTCAAGAGAAGATACAGCACCGTGACCAGCGCCGTGCCGATTCCCAACGCCATGGGCAGATTGCGCGCCGGCTGGCGGAGCTCCTCTGCGATGTAGGTGGCCGCGTTCCAGCCGCTATAGGCGACATAAACCCACACCAGGCTGATGGCGAACTGCGCGATCAAGGGTGTCGACACGTCGCGGGTCGCGGCCATCTCGAAGTGCACCGTATGTCCGTTGCCCATGGTGAATCCGAGCACAATGAAAGCCAGCAAGACCAGAACCTTCGCGCCCGTCAAAACGTTTTGCACGCGGGCGACCCGCTGCACGCCCAGAATGTTCAGCACCGTGAACACCGCCACCAACCCGCAAGCGACGGCTTGCGCGCCTCCCAATCGGATTTGCCATTCTCCCGATCCGGCGATCACCCGGGCATTCTCCTGGCTCAGGGCAGGGAAGAAGTGCCCCAGGTATTCGGAAAAGGCCAGCGCCGCCGCAGCGATCGGCGCGGAGAATCCGGCGAAGAACGAAGCCCAGCCGGTCATGAATCCCCACGTGGGGCCGAAGGCGCGCGTCAGGTACACGTATTCGCCGCCGGAGCTGGGGAAGTTGATGCCGAGCTCGGAATAGCAGATCGCGCCCAGGAATGCCACGATGCCGCCCACCACCCAGATGCCGAGCACGAGATCGGGAGTGCCGAGCTGGCCCGCGAGGAAGCCGGTGCCGGTGAAGATCACCGTACCGATCATGTTGGAGACTACCAGCGCCGTGGCGCTGATCAAGCCCAACTGACGCAGAAGTCCGGCTTTTCCGGCAGTCACTACTTCTATTCTACGAGTTGAGTACGGCCTGGGGTTACACCAAGTGTCACGCGCCGTGGCATTTCTTATACTTTTTGCCGCTACCACAGGGGCAGGGATCGTTGCGACCGACTTTGCCATCTGGCACTGGCCTGGGAGCCGATGGTTCTACTATTTCCTGGTCGGGATCATCCGCTGCAAACACTGGATCCAGCCCCGCCAGCCGCAAGCGCTCATCGAGCGCGAACATCACCAGTTCGGCTTCGCTGCTCGACAAATGCGCGATCGTGTCCATCTTGCGCAGCATCCCGCGAATCCGGCCGCGTGTAGTCTCGCCCGGCATCGCCAGCGCGTATGCGAACAGGGCGTCCTCGCGCAGATCTTCCAGATCGCCCTCGCGATCGAAATAGCTCGCGATTTTGTCGGCATAGCGGGTGAGCTGGAAGTAGCCCGCACCGCGAATTGCTTGCCGCAGGATCTCCTTGTTGGGGTCTTCGAGATGCTGCGGAAAGAAACGCGCGTAAGGCTTCCACAACGAGCGCCACATCGATTCGAGCGCTTTGGCGCGCGCGACAACACCGTCTTCTTCGTAGAAGGCTTGGAGGGCCTGACTTACATCGTCCCGGTCCGCGACCGCGTACAAACCGACCGCTGCGCCCCCGCGCTCGACGATATCGCGCGAAGCGTCCGTGAGGATCGCGAGCATCGCATTGCGAATCTCCGCATCCTCGGTAGCGTCCGCTAACGATTCCCACGCGCGGGCGCGAGCCTTGGCGTCGGGATCGGACTGTGCCAATCGGAATAGAGCGATGCGGGTCTTGGGATCGAGCTCCTGGTTGAAGAAGCTGTGCGCCGCCGCCGCGCGAATCTCCGGATCCGGCGACTCGATCAAGTGCATCCGCTCCGACTCGCTGAGAACCTCGAAGGCCGGCAGTTGGCGGGCTGGATATTCGGCAAAAATGTCAAATGGGATCGGCTCGTACACCGGTGCGGGCTCGCCTAGTTCCTGCAGGGCATGCTGGAGATCGCGCCGAAGTTCGACCTCCTCGGCGGGAATCTCGGCCAGCATGGTTTCGAGCGCGGGCCGCGCAGCCGGATCGTGATACAGCTCCAGGCAAAGCGCGCCATCGCCCGCGTCGAACTGCAAGCGATCGAGGAGCAGCGCCAGCACCCGCGGATCGCGCACGCCTAGCCCGGCCAGCAGAAACGCGACATCGGAGCCTTGCTCTTCGCCTAGCTCTTCGTAAAGTTTGAGGAGCGGTTCGACGGCGCGCTCGCCAAACGGGAGCAGCGTCTGTACCAGCTCATCGTTTACATCCTCGTGAGTGCGGCGAACGACGTCGATCAGGAAATCGAGCGCGTCGGGCGTACCCCAGTGATGAAATAGATCGACCAGCAGGGGATCAAGGTCAATGCGATCCTGCTCATGCGAGGAGCGCGCGAACGCCAGCACTTCCTGCGCGGCTTCAGGACCCCTACTGAGACCATCGTCGAGAATGGACTGAATCAGGCGTTTGTCGACGCCCAAATGGCCTTGCGCGGCCTGGCGCAACAACTCCCCGGCACTGGCGACGGACACCGTGTGCCGCTACTCGTCCTTCACCACATGCACCGGGATGTCGATAGCGACATCCTTGTGCAGGCGCACGCTTACCTGGAAATCGCCCAGCGACTTGATGGGTTCTTCCAGATGGACCTTCTTGCGATCGATGGTGTAGCCGAGCTTTTCGAGCGCCACCGCAACGTCGTTGGAGGTGACAGATCCGAACAGCTGATCGTTCTCGCCGGCCTTTTGGTGAATAGTTACCGAAACGGCGCCCATCATCTTGGCCAGATCCTGCGCTTCCGTCACCAGCTTGGCATCTTTGCGGAGGTGCGCCTGACGCTGCTGCTCCACAATCTTTTTGTTCGATTCCGTGGCCGCCACGGCCAGGTTCCGTGGCAGCAAAAAATTACGCGCGTACCCGGCGGTGACCTTCACCATGTCGCCGCGCTGGCCCAGTTTGTCTACGTCTTCTCTTAAGATGATTTCCATGACACTAGCCTCTTATATGGTCGTCGCGAACGGCACCAGTGCGATGTTGCGAGCCTGCTTGATCGCTTCCGCCAGCCGCCGTTGATGCGGCGCGCACACGCCTGAAATCCGCCGCGGCGTGATCTTGCCGCGCTCGCTGATGAAGGAGCTAAGCAGTCGGACGTCTTTGTAGTTGATGTCGTCGATCTTGTCCACGCAGAACCGGCATAGCTTCTTGCGCCGGAAATACTGCTTCTTGCCCGCGATGGCTTTGTCGCCGCCGGTGGGTCTCGATGAACCGCTGATGGGTCTTCCGCCTCGTTGTTCCGCCATGGTGTCCTCTTAAGATTCCTTGGTTTCTGCGGCGGCAACACTCGCGCCCGCTTCGGGCAGTCCCGGAGCTACTGCAGATGGTGCCGCCGCGGCTGGTGCTGCCGGAACTGGCATTGCCGGCGCAGCAGGTGAAGATGACCCGGCCGGCTGCATCGGTGCCGCCATCGGCGGTGGTGGAGGCCTGCGGGCGGCGCGCTTATCGCGCTGCTTCTTCCGCTTTTCGATCTTCTTGGTCTTCTCGTCGATGCGGACCGTGATGAACTTGATCACCATGTCGGTCACGCGCATGCGCCGTTCGACCTCACGCACCAACTCGGGCGACGAGCTGAACTGGAACAGCACGTACACGCCCTCGTTGTATTTCGAGACGCGATACGCCAGCTTGCGCGTGCCCCATTTGTCGGCTTTATCCACGGTGCCTTTTCCGTTGGTGATCAGCTCCTTGAGCTGGCCGATATACGCGTCCACTTCTTCTTCCGGCGCGTCCGGCTTGACGATGAACAACTCCTCGTAGACTCTCATTCTTCCTCTGTTTTTAAGCCTTGAGCGCGACGATTATATTTCGTCATGGCCTGTGCGGCGCCCTCGGCGATTATGAACTCAACGGCGTCCGCTGCGCGGCCCACCGTCTCCTCCACGTCTTGTTTTTGTGCCCGCTTAAACGGCGCGAGCACGAACTGCTCTCCCTTAACCGGATTTCCCGGGTGGATCCCGATGCGAATCCGCGTAAACTCGTTGGTCCCCAAACTGCCGATCAAGCTCTTCACCCCGTTATGTCCCGCCGCCGACCCGTTTAGCCGGATCCGCAGCGACCCCCACGGAAGGTCGAGCTCGTCATACACCACGATCAAGCGGTCGGGTTTCAATTCGTACCGCTCGAGCAGCCCCCGTACAGCCGGACCGCTCAGATTCATATACGTCTGGGGCTTGGCCAGGGCCACGTGCTTGCCCCCGGTTTCCCCTAACCCCACGAACGAGGTATTTTCTTTCCGGCTGACTCGAATCGAGTGCGATTCCGCCAGCCGGTCGATCACCATGAAGCCCAGGTTATGCGGCGTGTTCTCGTATTCCTCGCCCGGATTCCCCAGCCCCACGATAAGAAACTCGATCGAGTCCGCCATCCTGGTCTGGCCCCTGGCCCCTTGCCGCTGGCCCCTGGGTTATTTCTTCTTCTTCTTTTCTTCGGCCGCGGCCTCTTCGTCCTCTTCCTTCTTGCCCTTCTTGATGACTTCCGGCTCGGCCGCAGTCGCCGCCGGAGTACCTTCCGCACCCGCAACCGGCGCGACCACCTCTTCCGCCTTCATCGCGACAATGTGCGAGATCACGGCTTCGGGCGGGCTCACCAGCCTTGCCGAGCCGGGCAGCGTCACATCGCTCGCCCGTATGGCCTGGCCCATGGTTAGCTTCGATACGTCGATGGTCAGCTCATCGGGAATCTCGTTCGGCAGACACTCGATTTCGATTTCGCGGGTGATGACTTCGTGCAATCCGCCCTGGAGCTTCACGCCTTCCGGCTCGCCCACGGTGTGCACCGGAACCTTCACCACCAGCCGGACCGTAAGGTCGATCCGCTTCATGTCGACGTGCAGGATCGTGTCCTTGACGGGATCGCGCTGCCAATCCACGATCATGACCGGCGTATTTTCGCCGTCCTTGATCGCCAGGTGAAAAATGGTGTTGTGGCCCGTCTTGCTGCGCAGGATCCGGACCATTTCCTTGGGATTGACGGCCACCGCCACGGCGTCTTTGCCGACTCCGTAAACCACGGCCGGAGCCGAGCCTGCCGCGCGCAGCCTGCGCGCCTCGTTCTTCCCGCGTAAAGTGCGCGGCTCGGCCGCAACTGTAATATCGTTTGCCATACTCTTTGTCTCTCTCTATACGAATAACGTGCTGACCGATCCATCCTCGTGGATCGATTGGATCGCCTTGGCGAGCAGCGGCGCAACCGAAAGCTGCTTGATCCGGTCGCAATTGTCCGCCTGTCCGCACAACGGAATGGAATTGGTCACCACTACTTCCGTAATCTCCGAATTCTCAATTCTCTCTACCGCCGGTCCCGAAAGCACCGCGTGCGTCGCGCAGGCCCGAACGCTTCTCGCCCCTTGCTTGAGCAAGGCTTCCGTAGTCTTCACCAGCGTCCCCGCCGTGTCGATCAAATCGTCCACGATCAGGCAATGCTGCCCGCTGACGTCGCCGATGATGTGCATCACCTCGGCCACGTTCACATCCGGACGCCGCTTATCGATAATCGCCAGCGGCGAACCCATGTGCTTGGCGAAGGCCCGGGCTCGTTCCACTCCGCCTGGGTCCGGCGATACCACGGTCAGTCCGTCACCGCCCAGCTCACTAAAGTAATCCACCATCACAGGGGCCGCAAACAGATGATCCACCGGGACATCGAAGAAACCCTGAATCTGGGCGGCGTGCAGGTCCAGCGCCAGAACGCGGTCAGCGCCCGCGCGTTCGATCAGGCTCGCGACCAGGCGCGCCGAAATCGGCATGCGCGGCCGGTCCTTACGATCCTGCCTTCCATACCCATAGTAGGGTAACACTGCGGTGATGCGCTCCGCCGAAGCCCGTTTCAGGGCGTCCATCATCAGGAGCAACTCCATTAAATGATGGTCCACCGGCCGGCAGGTGGGCTGGACGACAAAAACATCCGCGCCGCGCACGTTTTCCTGGATTTGCAGGTGTACTTCGCCGTCGGAGAACTGCTTTACGTTGGCAACCGCCAGTTGGCAACCGAGTTCATAGCAGATCTCTTTCGCCAACACGGGATTGGCGTTGCCCGAGAAGACCTTGAAGTGATTGAACCTCATTTTGCGTACCGGCTTTGCAGCGGCCATATATCTTTACTGGTAACATGCTCGCGCAATTGTCTCCGCCAGAGCTTCTGATAGCTCCCGCGGTTGACCAACGACGCTGGCATGACCAGGTACTTTCTCATCAACACCTGCTCTGCGCGATCCCGCTCCGTGCGGGAACCGAAGATTGCGTAGATCGCAGAGCCGCTACCCGTCATCCTCACGCCCGCCGCACCTAGTTTCGACAGTTTTCGCCCGATCGTCTGGAGCTGGGGAAACTGGCGAAAAACGATCGCCTCGAAATCGTTAGCGCTGAACGGACTTGCAGCCCCTGCCGAGCGCCCACGTGCCAGCACTCGAACAAAAGCTTGGAACTCATTAATTCTACTAGACGAATCGTCGCTAGTCAAACCTCGGTCCAGAGCCGCGTAAGCGGGTCCAGTGGCCACGTGAAGTCCAGTCGAGACGACCAGAATCGGCTCGGGTTTTAACTCCGGCATTTCATAGACTTCGGTGCCTCGGCCGATTCCTACTCCAGTGCCGCCGGTCAGGAAGAAAGGCACATCGCTACCCAGCTCCGCGGCGAGTTCCGCCGGCTCTGCCGGTCTTCCTGCCAGCACGGGAAGCGCGAGAAGGACGGCGGCGGCATTCGAAGATCCCCCGCCGAGTCCCCCACCCATCGGGATGTTCTTCCTAAGCCGGAAATGCACCCTCGCATGAAGTTTAAGCGCATCGAGCACCGCCTGTGCCGCTTTCACGACAAGATTTCCGGGAATCGCCAGCGGATCGTCGATCGAAATATTCGTTCGCCGAGCCGGTTCGTATTCAATGTCGATGGTGTCCGCCAGCGAGATGGTCTGGAAGACAGTCCGGAGTTCGTGGAAGCCGTCGGGGCGCTGGTGCAGCACTCGCAGATCGAGATTGATCTTCGCCAGCGACTTGATCTTGGCTCTGCGGATCATATCCTTAGCAAACCTGGGACTGCCTTCGAATTTTCGCGCCCGCAAATCCGCGAAAGCAGGACTGGGTTCCTGCGCGAAATTTCGCTGGCTGTCCCGAGGTTTGCCAGCGCAAACACAGAGCCATCAATAATGCAGCAGCGTCTGGACGTCGTAGCCGGGAAGCTTATCGCGGCCCTTTAGCCCATCCAGCTCGATGACGAAGCTCAACCCGGCCACTTTGCCGCCGAGTTTCTCCACCAGCTTAGCCGCAGCAGCGGCAGTCCCGCCCGTCGCCAGCACGTCGTCGACGATCAGGACATTTTGGCCGGGCTCGATGGCGTCGCGATGAACTTCCACCGCGTCCGTTCCATATTCCAGCGCATACTCGACGCGCTCGACGGGAGCTGGCAGCTTCTTGGGCTTGCGCATCGGCACGAAACCGGCGCTCAGGGCGTAGGCAACCGCGGGGGCAAAGATGAATCCGCGCGCCTCAATCCCAACAACCCGGTCGATACCGTTTCCGGCGAAATGCGCACGCAGTGCGTCGATCACCGCGCGCAAACCGCTGGGGTGCTTGAGCAGCGTCGTAATGTCATAGAACAGGATGCCGGGTTTGGGATAATCCGGAACCTCGCGGATCAGGCTCTTCAGTTGATTCATTCGATCGGGAACTGGTTTAGCGGATGTCAAACCCTTCGATTCTACCATCGTGGCTTGAATCTTCCATCTCGACGCCACGCACTTCGCCGGACATCGGGCCCTTCCGAAGCTGCGCCTCGAAATCTTCTAAGAGACGCGCCGGACCCGCGGCGAACGCCTCCACGCGCCCATCCGACAAATTGCGAACCCAGCCTTTCAGCCCAAGCTCCCGTGCGACCCGCACCGCGAAATAGCGGTAGCCCACGCCTTGGACCTGCCCCGATACCCAGTACTTACGTGCTCGCATGCCGTCTTGCCGTGATTCTAACTGAGTGCCTGGTCTGGAATCCAGGCGTCGGCTTGGTTGGTGGGTCAGCCTCGGGCTGTGCTTTAAACGTCCAAGGCCCGTTGACTTCCCGTACCCGCCGCCGATTCGCGTACACCACAATATTGTTCTTCCGCTTTGCCGAGCCAGTGCCGTTTGCATGTATGTACGCGGCACGGACAACGCGCTGAAGCGGGTGCTGGTGCAGGCAGCGGCGGTCAACATCGGATTGCTTTTGCGCACGTTGAATCAGCCCTAAGATCAGAGGTTCGACTATGCTACCTTGTGGCAAGTATGCAAGCCATCCTCACAGGCCTTTTTGTCGCCATCTGCCTCTGCGCTCAAGGACAAGAAACCCAAATTAAGGAAATCCGGGGTTTGCCACCCAGGGCCACGCCGGCGGATTATCAGGCGCAGGCACAAGCAGGCGGCATGACCATTGTCGCTGACTTTGTTGGACACTTCGTCCCCACGCCGCAAGGGAATCTCACGACGGACAGCTATGTTGTAGTCGAAACCGGGATGTTCGGTCCACCAGAGGCACAAATTAAGCTATTCCTGGGAGACTTTTCACTCCGCATCAACGGGAAAAAGACGGCTTTGCCTGCCCTACCGTATGGGATGGTGACCAAGTCTTTGAAGGATCCCGATTGGGAACCGCCCGCGGGCGCCGCGTCCTCGTCGAAGTCCAAGACCAGCGTCAACACTGGGGGAGGGGGTAGTCAGGACAAAGACCCGCCCGCGCCGGTGCACATCCCGATTGAGGTGCAACGGGCGATGGAACAGCGCACTCAAAAAGCCTCGTTGCCGGAAGGAGACCGCACCGTTCCCGTTGCGGGGCTCATTTTTTTCCAATACTCGGGCAGCACACAGTCCATCCGTTCGATCGAGCTAATTTACAACGGTTCCGCTGGAAAAGCCACTCTGGAACTAAGGCCGTAGCCAAACCAGTTCGAACTGAATCCTGCAGCGGCCAAAGTTGATAACCTGTCTGTTGCGCACCGTGTCGCTCTGCCGTATCACCAACGAGCTTGTTCGTGCCAGTAGGAAATGAACTTAACTGAGATTTTCATCACGCGGCCGGTTATGACCGCGCTGCTGATGATCGGAATCGTACTGTTCGGTGTCGCCGGGTACCGTGCGTTACCCGTAAGCGATTTGCCGAATGTCGATTTCCCGACCATCCAGGTCTCGGCCGCCCTCCCGGGTGCCAGTCCTGAAACGATGGCGACGTCCGTGGCGACGACGCTCGAACGCCAGTTCGCAACCATCGCAGGCATCGATTCGATGACCTCCAGTAGCGGAATCGGTGCCACCGCCGTCACCATTCAGTTCACCCTGGATCGATCGATCGATGCCGCGGCGCAGGATGTGCAGAACGCTATTTCCGTGGCTCTAAAGAAGCTGCCGCCCGGAATGCCCACTCCGCCGTCCGTTCAGAAAGTGAACCCCGCCGATCAACCGATTTTGTTTTTTACGCTGTCTTCGCCCACCTTGGCGCTCTCGGCTGTGGACGAGTACGCCGAGAACCTGATGGCTCAGCGTATCTCCTCGCTCGCCGGAGTCGCTCAGGTGAATGTCTTTGGCGCGCAGAAGTGGGCGGTCCACGCCCAGCTTGACCCCGGGACACTCGCGGCGCACCACATTGGAATCGACGAGGTCGAACAAGCGCTCGCCCAGCACAACGTAAATCTTCCCGTGGGTACGCTGTGGGGGAAAGAACAGGCCATGACGCTCAAGGCGACGGGCCAACTCCTGACGGCTCCCTCTTTCGGCCGGATGATCGTCGCCTACCGGAACGGTTCGCCAGTGCGATTGGCCGAGCTGGGACAAGTCGTGGACGGCGTCCAGAACGATAAGAGCGCGGTCTGGCTGGTGGATGCCGCGGGCAGCGAGCGCGCCATCGGGCTATCGATCCAGCGCCAGCCGGGCACAAACACCGTGGAAGTAGTGCAGCGCATCAAAGCGCTTTTGCCTTCCTTCCGCGATCAAATTCCGCCATCGGTCAAAGTAACTATTCTCCTCGATCGGTCCGAGCCCATTCTCGATTCCTTCAACGATGTGAAACTCACGCTGGCGATGGCCGTGGTGCTGGTGGTGCTGGTGATCTTCCTGTTCCTGCGCAACGTGTCCGCCACCTTGATTCCGAGCCTGGCTTTGCCGATCTCCATCATCGGCACATTCGCGGCGATGAACCTTCTGGGATACACGCTCGACAACCTGTCGCTGATGGCGCTCACGCTATCGGTGGGGTTCGTGGTGGATGACGCCATCGTGGTTCTGGAGAACATCGTGCGGCATCTGGAAATGGGTCAGAGCCGTATGCTGGCGGCCATCGAAGGCGCGCGGGAGATCGGCTTCACGGTGCTCTCGATGACGCTCTCGCTCGCCGCGGTATTCATTCCGGTCCTGTTCATGAGCGGAATCATGGGGCGGCTCTTCCATGAGTTTGCCGTCACCATCATGGTGGCGATCCTGATTTCGGGCTTTGTTTCGATCAGCCTCACGCCCATGCTGTGCAGTCAGTTCCTGCGGCCTCAGCATAATGCGCGGCACAATGCCATGTTTCGCGCATCGGAGAAAGTTCTCGACGCGATGCTAGCGGCCTATGGCTGGGCGCTTCGCGGCATAATGCGCCATCGTTTGATCACCATGATCGGTGCGGCCGGAACTCTAGCCGCAACCATCTACCTGGCCGGCGTTGTACCCAAAGGATTCATCCCCAATCAGGATATCCGCCAGCTTCAAGGAAATACCGAGGCCCGCCAGGACATTTCGTTCGACTCCATGGCGCGCCTGCAGCAGCAGACGGCAGCCGCGATAGCTGGCGATCCTAATATCGATGCTTTCATCTCCTTCATGGGTACCGGCAATCAGCAGGCATCCGTGAATCAGGGGCGCTTTTTCGTCCGCCTCAAGCCTCGCTCGGAACGGAAGCTGACGCCGGAGCAAATCATTGAGGAGCTTCGTCCCAAGCTGGACGCCGTTGCCGGCATGCGCACCTACCTCACGAATCCGCCCTTGGTGCGCATCGGAGGCAACCAAAGCCGCAGCTTGTATCAGTACACATTGCAGTCGCCGAATCTCGATGCGCTCTACCGTGGAACCGCGGAGTTCGAAAAACGTATGCGGGCGCTGCCGGGCCTTTCCGACGTGAATAGCGACCTCCAGATCTCGAGCCCCATGCTGACGGTGGATATCGACCGGGATCGCGCATCGTCGCTCGGAGTCACTGAGGACCAGATCGAAAACGGACTCTACGACGCCTACGGTCAGCGCCAGGTCTCGACCATCTATACCTCGGTCGACAGTTATTGGGTGGTCATGGAAGTGAAGCCTGAATTTCAGCAAGATCCCAAGGCTCTGGGTCTGCTCTACATCCGATCTTCCACTGGGACCCTGGTGCCCTTGAATGAAGTTGTGAAGCTGACTCCCGGCACGGGTCCGCTTTCCATTTCGCACCTGGGGCAACTGCCGGCAACCACGATTTCCTTCAATCTTCAGCCGGGAGTTTCTCTGGGCGATGCTGTGGAGCGCGTGCAGGGACTGGCGAAAGAAGTTCTTCCGGATTCTGTCACCACCAGCTTCCAGGGAGCCGCCGCCGCTTTCCAGTCTTCGCTCGACGGCATGGGACTGCTGCTAGCGATGGCGATTCTTGTGATCTATATGGTGCTGGGGATTCTGTACGAGAGTTTCATCCACCCAATCACGATCTTGTCCGGACTCCCTTCCGCCGGATTGGGAGCTCTGGCCACTCTGCTGATCTTCCGTGATGAGTTGAACATCTACTCCTTCGTCGGCGTCATCATGCTGATCGGAATTGTAAAAAAGAACGCGATCATGATGATCGACTTCGCGCTCGAATCGCAACGGATCCAGGGCACGCCGCCTGCTGAGGCGATTTACGAGGCGTGCCTGATCCGTTTTCGTCCCATCATGATGACTACCCTGGCGGCGTTGGCCGGCACCATGCCCATCGCGTTGGGACTGGGCGCGGGTGGAGAGGCCCGCCGGCCCATGGGACTCGCCGTAGTGGGTGGTTTGGTAGTCTCCCAACTTCTAACGCTCTTCATCACTCCGGTGTTCTACACCTACATGGAGCAGTTCCGAGGGCGTAAGAAACCCGGGCGCGGACGGACGCACTCCTCGCTGGAGGCCTCCGGAGAAGAGGCCGCCCTCAAAGGATAGCCACGCGAGCAGATCAGCGGCCGTAAACGAGGAGTTCCTTACCATTGGGAAGGATGACGCGCTCAAGCCTGATGATCTTCTCGCCATTGGAGTACTGATAGCCGATGCCGGTGATCACGTCGCCGGTCTTGACGGTGGTCTTGGTCCAGCCGTTAGCCTCCATCCGGTTGAGCGCGGGGCCGCCGACCTGCCATTTCTCCGTGGTGCCGTTGGTGGTCTGAACTTCCAGAGTGATCATCGGGTGCGGGTTGCCCCACTGGAAATCGACCACCGTGCCCTTCACCGTAACCAGCCGTTGCTGGTTCACCGGCCATGAATGATGCGCTGAAAGTGGCATTGCGGCTGGGATCAGCGCAAGCGTTATCCAAGCGGAAATACAGAAGGCTTTCATCGTTCGTTCCTTCCTGGCAGCCATTCTAACTCGCCCACGCCGGTAAAAGTCCGGCTCTCTCTGGGGCCGCTATCAGTCTCCAGCCGGCGTCAAGGAGTTTGCGGATGTTCATGTCGCCTTTAGCGACGGGGAGCCGTAGCGTCGAGAGGATTCAAGCCTCTCGCGTAGCCGGGATCCATCGCCGCGAAATCAGTGCGATAGCTCACCGAATTCGCCGTGGGGAAGCTTGCCGGGACCTTCTGAGTCACCTTGCCCGTTGCGGCCCATTCCGTTCCGCGCTGGAACGTCACGACAAAATCAACCGAGCTCAGCGCGTTGATATCGTGCCCCAGTGTCGTGTGAAACACGTGCCCTTGACCGTAGCTGATGGTCATCAACACTGGCTCATCGTGACCCGAGCCGCCGTTTGCAGGATCGGAATACGCTGTCGCCAGAACCGTCATATTCTTTCCAGGGCCGCGGAGCCGGGCGTAGAGTTCATCGCCCTGATGCATCCAGAGCTTGGGCAGGCCATTCGTGATGGGGTTATCCTGCCGCACCGCGACTTGAAACGGCGTACGCTGGCCGTGGCTGCCTGCGCCTCCCGGAGCCGGATCCGAAACCAGCTTCCCATCCTTGTAATACCAGAACGGCCCGGCCTTCTCCGTCCGGCCGCGCCAGCCGCCCACGCCGATCATTTCGTTGAACGCGACCCAATTGGGGAACGCATTGTCCGCGGCATGCACACTGACGAAGCCGCCTCCGCCGCGAACATATTTCTCGAACGATGCTTTCAGTTCCGCCGTCCACCGCTCATCGGGAGCATCGTAGTTCCAAACGACGACCGCGTACTTGCTGAAATCGGGTTTAAATGCCGCGAAATCGCCGCCCGCGGGAGGCGCGGTCACGACATCCACCTGAAACAAGCCCGTCTCTTCGAGCTGTTTCTTGAGCAGAGGCGTGATCAAATTCCACTTGTGATACGGTCCGCCGCTTTCGCCATCCAGGAGCATGACGTGGATCGGATCGGCCGCGAAGGAAACGCCGGCGAATACTAGCGCCGCGCCGACCAGGGAAAGTGGCTTCATGGCCGTGGTTCTCCTTACGGGAGGGTAAACGCGTACAGCGAACCGCCTCCGCCCACCACTATATACTGCTTGCCGTCGAGCTCATACACGATGGGACCGTTGCCCATCCTGCCGATGTTTTCGTGCCACAAGGTGGCTCCGTCACTGGTGCGAAACGCCATCGCGTTTCCGGTAACATCGCCGCTGAACGTCAGGCCTGTATCGGTCGTCAGCACGCCGGCCGTACCCGCGCCGTCGCCGATCGGATGATTCCAGACAATCTTTCCGGTCTGGTAATCGATAGCCCGGAGGAACGCCTTGCCCGCGACTGCATAGTCCGCGCCGGCCCAGCCGTAAGCCCCGTGTTCGGACTTAAAGAAATAGATGCCGTAGCCATCCTGAGCGCTTACAATGAACAGGCCAGTCTTCGGGTCAAAGCTCGGCGGGCGAAAGTTAGTGGCGCCGCTCTCGTTGGGTGCCACCAGAACGCCGTCTTTCGAAGGATACTTAGCCGGATCGGGAATGGGATGCCCCTCCGCGTCGACCCCCTTCGCCCAATTGACAGTCGCGAAAGGCGTGGTCAGCAAGCTGTTCCCGTTCGTCCGGTCGAGCACGAAAAAGTAGCCGTTGCGCGAAGCCTGCATCAACATCTTGCGCGGTTGGCCTTTGAAATTGGCATCGACGAGAACGGGAACTTCGTTCGCATCCCAATCGTGCGTATCGTGCGGCGAGGCTTGGAAGCCCCACACCAGTTTCCCGGTGTCCGGGTTGAGTGCCACGATGCTGCAGGTCCACGGATTGTTGCCCGGCCGGACCGCTCCGTTCAGCACCGGTGTCGGATTTCCCGTACCCACATAGACCAGATTGAGATCGGGATCGTAGGTGCCGGTGGTCCACATCTGGCCACCGGTGGCTCCGCCGCTATTCGGTTCCTTCGCTCCGGGAGGAGGCGTGCTGTAAAAGATCCACTGCGTCTTGCCGGTATCCGCATCGACCGATTTCAACTGACCCGGCAGATTATCGAAATCGCCGGAAACGCCCACCAGGACGTGATTCCCTACAACTAGCGGCGCGTTGGTCGACCAATAACCCTTGTTGGAATCGGCGATCACGACGTCCCACTTAACCTTTCCGTCTTTGGCGTTCAGCGCGATCAGGTGGCAGTCGGGCGTGGTCAAATACACCGTGTCTTTGTAAACAGCCGCACCGCGATGGCCGATGTGGAACGCGTTGTTGGGAGGATTCTGGTAGTGCCAAAGCTCCTTCGCCGTGCGCGCGTCGACGGCCCAGATATTGTCCGGCAAGGTTACGTAGAGAATGCCGTTCGCCAGAATCGGCGAAGCCTTGATCTGCTGATTCTGCCCCGTCTGAAAGCGCCAAACCTGCTGAAGCTTGCCGACATTTTCCGGAGTAATCTCGCTGAGGCTGCTATGCCGCTGACCGGAGTAGTTGCCGTGAAAGGTCAGCCAGCTATCCGCCGGCGGGTGAAGCAGACTCTTGGGATCGACCGTCTGAGCCAAGGCCACAAGGCCGATCCCTATTCCGAAGCTCAGGAGAGCGCGCACGTTTCGGCTCATTTCAATGTGTCCAAATAGGCGAAGACGTTGTGCATGTCGGCGTCGGTGTATTTCCCCAGTTGATCGAAATGGGCTGACATCGGATCATCGATCTGAAACTTCACCTTGCTTTTATCGTACGTCGGCCGCGCTCCTGAGGGATCAAGAACGACGATCGTGAATTCATCCTCGATGGCCAACGGCGCAACAACCGTTTGGCCCGACGCGAGCGTCACGGTGACTTTCGGCCTCGCCGGAGCGCGTTGGCCGCCGCTAGGGTAGAGCATCCGCTGCAGCAGCGCCAACCCCTGATAGCGCGTGGCGACACCGGCCAGATCGCCCGTGGCGAAATGGCAGCGGGAGCAGCCGCCCGCTCCATTGAAATAGCGCTGGCCCGCGGTCGCGTTTCCGGTCGCCAGATCCGTGGGATCAACCGCGCGGCGTCCTCCGCCCAGCGCTTCGAACTTGGTTTTCTGGTCGTGAACGAAGGCGACGATCGCGCCCAGTTCGGTATTGCTCAGGTTAAACGAGGGCATGCCCTGATCCGGACGCCCTTGACGAAGCAGTGGTCCGATCTTATCTCCGCGCACATCTTCGGCGACGAGCTTGGAGCGCGTGAGGTCCGGTCCAGTCTCTCCACCCGCGGCATCGCGGCCGTGGCAGAACCCGCACTGCGAAGTAAACCGAAGCTCACCGGCTTTGATCTGCTCAGCCGGATACGCCTGTGGCGTCACCGTTTGCGGCCCAGGCTGCGAAGCCGGACTCTGCACGGGACTTTTCGTGGCGGGTCCCTGCGCGATGACGATTCCGACGACCATCAGAGCGATCGACAAAGTCCAAACGATTTGCTTCATCGAATTAGTTTGCGTGGAGTGTGAGCTTCTGCACTCGCCAGTTGCCGATCTCCCCCACATACAGCTCGTTATCGCTGCGGCAGCTGATGGCATTGACGGTGCCGAACTCCTTCGGCAGCTTGCCGGCCTTGCCGAACTTGCCGAGGATCTTTCCGCTCAGCTCCATTTTGTAAATCTCGCCGTCGGCGTCGATATTCTCGGGCGGGTTGGAGTTGGAGCTATAGAGATATTGATGAGCTCCCGGCGTAATGCAAATCGCCGCGGGATTACCCACATTGAGGATCTGCGTCTTGAACGTTCCATCGTTGTCGAAGACCTGAATCCTCTTGTTCCCACTATCAGCAACGTAAACATTGCCTTGGGCATCGATCGCGATCCCGTGGACGACGCTGAACTGGCCGTTCTCGGTCCCTCGCGATCCCCAGGACTTAATGAACTTGCCGTTCTTGTCGAACTTCGCCACGCGAGCGTTGCCGTAGCCGTCGGCGACATAGATGTTGCCGGCCGCGTCCCACGCCACATCCGTCGGCCGCTGAAACACATCGCTCTGCTGACCGGCGCCTGGAAGCGCTCCGCCGCGCCCACCGCGTCCCTCGGGGGCAGCGCCAGGAGTTCCCGGGCCGCGTCCAGGGGCACCGGCTGGCGCCGGCAAGCGCTCCGACTCGGACTTTCGGCCCAGCAATAATTGCACTTGCCCGCTCGGATCAAACTTGATGACCATGCTGGACATCTGATCGACCACCCAGATGTTGTCCTGCGGATCGATCCGCACCTGTTGAGCGACCAGGAATCCGTAGGAATCCTGTCCGATTTCGCGAACAAACTTCCCGGTCTTATCGAACTGGAACAGCCGCGAGCCTCCGTGTGCGAACGGCCGCGCCGTACCGATGGAGATCGTCGGATGACCCGTGCGAGTGTAAACGAAAACGTCGCCCTTGGAGTTGGTTGCGACGCCAGCTGCTTCACCTAGATGGATGTTGGCTGGGAACTTGAGCGGGTCGGCGGAGGAATCGAACGAGATTTCCGGCACCGGCGACTGAGCAAGGCCAGGGATCCCGGATAGGAGAGCGACGGCCAAAAGAACCTGCAGATGATGTCTCATGAGTTCTCCTATTTAGCC
>Ga0265314_10001930_pt1 | contig 22155 bp, 22 predicted proteins | sample 4126metaG_FD_203106 | JGI IMG/M metagenome (GOLD analysis project Ga0265314, IMG submission 203106) | Rhizosphere microbial communities from Carex aquatilis grown in University of Washington, Seatle, WA, United States - 4-1-26 metaG | ecosystem: Host-associated > Plants > Roots > Rhizosphere >... | reverse complement strand
GATAGCATCCCAATAGCCAGACCGGAAACAAAATCGTGGTCGTCGCAAATATACCGATCTCCGACCAGTCGGCGGCTGGGTAAGTATAGGCTATCATCACAAGCGACGCACAAAATGCGGCACCGACGAGATAAAGCCAATCAACCCGCCGCGCCAATAGAAAGAGAAGGGGATAGAGGGCATAATATATCTCTTCGCAGACGACGCTCCAGAGCGTGGAATGCCAAATCACCGAATCCGGACCAAATACAACGATGTCGGCAAGAGCGATCTTCGCGAGGACGACGAGACAGACGATCGGCGCAAGGATCCGGATATATCTGCGCGCGTAGAATTTAAGAACCGGCAGCTGTTTGTGGTTGGTAAAAGGATAATGGATACAAAATCCGGAAATGACGAAGAAAGCTATCACGGCCGGCGGACCAAAGACTATCGTGCGTAACCCACGTGCGGCCAAATCCAATAGTGGGTCTGGCAACGTTCCGGAACCGAACAATGGGAAGATGCCGACATGGCCAAGGACGACGCATAGCGCAAGCACGCATCGCATCGCATCGATGACGTAAAACCGTTGGACGACGCCTGTCATATCGTGACGGTCGATATCATCCACCATAGCCTAAGATGTCCGACGCACGCGGCGATCGACCACTTCCAAGGCGATCATGGTTTCGGCCATCAGACGCTGAAGCGCGTAAAACCAGCCGGGCCAGCCGTCCAGGACACAGCGCTTCACAAAAAGAACGTAGAAGAAGACAAGCAGCGGCGCGGCCCATCCCATCAATCGAAGTCGACCCGCGCGGGAGACGTTCTCGCGCGGCATAGTCATCAGGTAATCGACTTCTTTCTTGGCGTAGCGTTGCTGCGAGGCCAGCCAATGGGACAGCGGTTTTCGATCATCGTGCGTGATTCGGCCGCTCAAGTTCTCAATTCGGCCGTCGATAGTCCATCGTTCGGTGTGGCCTCCGTCTTGGATTGAAAAACGTCCAGTTCGGAGCAGTACCGTGTTCGGCGGGTAAAGTGACGATCTCAGCTTGCGGCCGTAGATCGCATAATCGAAGGCAATGCGGTAAGCGCTCACCGGTGCATCGGCATCGAGTAAACTCACTTCGGCAATGAGCTCCTCGGAAAGATCATAATCGGCGTCAAGTCGAAGAATCCATGGCGTTCGTATGTCGGTCTGACCGGTTGCAAACTGCCACTGCCTTGCGTGGCTATCGAACGCGCGGTGACTGACGCGGACTTGAGGAAACTGGGACGCGATCGCCAGCGTTTGATCGGTGCTGCCGCTGTCGACAATGACGATATCCTTGCCCCAGGTGAGCCGCGACAGCGTGCGGCCTATATTCGCTTCCTCATTGAAAGTGAGCAATACAGGCGTGATGGCTTCAAGCATGGCCGCCCGCCCGGCTCGCGTGTGCTCGCTCATGCCGCGCTGCGCTCGATGAGCCAATCGCCTATCACCAGCAGGTCCATTTTGGTGCGCAGGAAACAGTCCAGTGCTTCTTCCGGGCGACAGACGATCGGTTCGTTCTCATTAAACGATGTGTTGAGCACCATCGGCACCCCAGTGAGATCCCTGAAGGCCGCGATGAGGTTGTAATAGCGCGCGTTGGCGCGCTTCGTCACCGTTTGTAGCCGGCCGGAGCCATCGACGTGCGTGACCGCCGGGATGAGCTTCCGTTTGTCTTCCAGGATCTGGAAAACCTGCATCATGAACGGGACGGCGTCATTTTCCTCGAACCAGTCAGGGACTGCCTCCTCGAGAACCGATGGGGCGAATGGGCGAAACGATTCGCGGCGTTTGATCTTGCTGTTGAGGATCGCCTTCATATCGGCGCGACGCGGATCGCCGATGATCGAGCGGTTGCCGAGGGCACGTGGACCCCATTCCATCCGGCCCTGGAACCATCCGACGACTTTGCCGTCCGCGACAGCGCCTGCCGTATGCCGGCACAACTCGGCTTCCGAAGTAACGAGCGTGATGCTGCAGCCCTGGTTCTCTATTTCGTTACGACGTTCCGCGACCAGCGCCTCGATCTCAGCGGCGGCGAACTGCGGCCCCCAATAGGCGTGATCCATGACGAACGAGCGTCGGCCGCCCAGCTTGTGCCAGAGTGCAAAAGCGCTGCCGATAGCACCGCCAGCATCGCCGGCCGCAGCCTGCACGTAGACCCGGCGAAAGGGCGTACGCCGCCTCACTTTTCCGTTCGCGACCGAATTCATTGCGCAGCCGCCGGCAAGGACAATATCCGTCAAGCCATAGCGTGCCTGCAGCGTATTCAGCAGATGAAAGAAGGCTTCTTCGTACATGACCTGCGCCGAGCGGGCGATATCACGGTGCCGATCCTCGAGCGGCTCGCTGGTCGAGCGCTTCGGCCCCAACAGCGTCTCAAGTTGTGGAGAAAACAGCTCCCCAAATTCCGGAGGACCGTCGTTCCACTGGTACGCCGTGCGCTCTCGATGATGCCGGAAATATTTGAGGTCGAGCTCAAATGAGCCGTCCTGCTGCAGACGAACGATGCGGCGCATTTCCTCGAGGTAGCGCGGCTCGCCATAAGGGGCGAGCCCCATCACTTTGTATTCCTCGCCGTAATACGGAAAACCGATGAACTGCGTCAGCGCTTGATAGAAGACGCCAAGGGAGTGCGGAAAATAGACTCGCCCGTCTACCCGTATATCAGCGCCGCGCCCGATGCCCCAGGCGGCGCTCGCGAAGTCGCCGAAGCCATCCACCGACACCGTGACGGCTTCGGCAAAGGGCGAAACGTGAAACGCCGACGACAAATGCGCCAGGTGATGCTCGACCCGATGCAACTCGCCCCGAAAGGGCTGTTTCGGGAAGCTCGCTTGCATCAGCTCGCCGATACCGGCCCGGGCGCGGCGGTTCATGATCCGATTCCAGATCAACGCCGGATCGGGACGTTGCGTCAGCACGTAACGTAACTTGCCGACAAGGTTGGCGCGGTTGTCCTGATTGATAGCGACGTGGTCGATATCGGAGAGGGATATGCCGCCCTCGGCAAGGCAATAAGCAATCGACTGGGAGGGAAAACCCGCCCAGTGCTTGATACGGCGAAAGCGCTCCTCCTCTGCAGCCGCGATCAACTCGCCGTCGCGCAGGAGCGCGGCAGACGAGTCGCCATGAAAGCAGTTCAGACCGAGAATCAGCATGGAGGAGTTCGGATCGGCGCCGCCTCCGCTGATGTCTTATCGATCAGAATGTCTTTCGGCTTTTTTCTCTTAAAGGATCGACTCCAGTCGATCGACCGTCGTTCGACGACACGCGAAAAGATATAGGCGGCGAGTATTGACAACACCATCGCGAGGACGAACGCTGCCGTTTGAAGGGATGGGTCGCTCGAAATACGCATGGACAAATTGGTGACACGGCTGCCGATCGGAACATGAAGCAAGTACAGCGAATACGATATTCCCCCGAAGAAGGTCAGGATCTTGATGCCTCCGGGCCACGGCAACATGATGAGGGCCAGCCCGATCAAGCCGCCCACCGCAGCGGACAAGTCGGTCGAATTTATGCAGCAGAGGAATGCGCCCGTCAGCCAAGCAGCCTGCTCGACGCGAGAGAAAAGCCGCCTAAAGCCGAGAAACCCAACAAAGCCCATCACAAACAATGGCAAATAGGGAAAAAGAAGGTTCCCGGAAGACGGCACGAACGAGGCCATCAGAGTGAGCGCGAGTACTCCTCGCGCCAACGAGGCGTACTTGGTTAAAAATATTGGCGCGATTATAAGCGCAAAAAAATAAAACTGAAACTCGATCGCCAACGACCAGTAGACCGGATTCAGCCACGACGCATTAACCCAGGGCACCAAATAGAGTGGGTGCCAGATGAGGTAATACATGTCGTGAGAGACATCCCCTCGAAAGGCCGGCGCCAAGCTGGAAAGCTTGTCCAGCACAACGACGAGGAGACATGACAGAAGGTAAGGCGGTTCAAGGCGCACAATTCGCCGCAGCAAAAAGTCGGCACTGTCTCGTCGCCAGTCGAAGTCGAGCCGATACAACGACAAGGGAATAACGAACCCGGATATGACAAAAAACACCATCACGCCGAGATAGCCGTAATGGCCAACCGATTTTAAAATGCCATCGTGAAACCATGAAGATCCGTTGGTAAAATGAAAAAACGCCACCGATAAAGCAGCTATGCCACGTGCATACTCGATCGATGCCCAACGAGACGGTTCTTCCTCCTTCGGATGCATAATCCTTATCGTTCCCAATTGCGGAGGAACTCAGGAGATCGTCGGCCTGCGAATAAAGGGACGCAGCTAATCTTCACCCGTTTAATAATCATACGACGCCAACGATCGGGAGTCCATCATCGCGACTGTTATACCGAGCGAGCGTGATTGAATCGCCGTGCATTTTCTACGCGTCGACATAGCCGCGGTCGACCAGAATGGCTCGGCGCTCAGGCTCGTCTTTGATCCTTGGTCGGGTCACCAGGAATTCGCAGGGATCGATCACACCCGGGGCAACCTTCCTCTGATCATGCGAGGGCGTCACTTCCAGAATTGAATGTTTAAGGCGCCACTCTCCGGATGATTGCCGCTCCCAGACACGAGGGTCACGGTGCCGATCAATCCAACCGAATAATGTTGCCTCGTCAATACCCAGCCATTCCAGAAACATTGGCAAATCGGCGGGCATGACCTGCTGATAACGGCGAACGAGTTCAATCGCCTGCTCTCGCGTAAGCCGTCGAAAACGCAGCTCGCGTATTGCATGGTCGACAATTCTGCCATAACCCCATTTCAGGAATTTGATGTAGTCGTGCAAGCCGCTGTAATGCTGGCAATCGACGTCGTTGTAGGTATCGAAGGTCCGCTGCTGCGGGGCGGTTTCGTAGCCGTAGAGATTGATCATTTTCTCATGCTGAGCCTTCGTATCCCAGCGGATGTAGTTGCCGAGATATATGCCGCGCACGCCGACCTTCGAAATTTCCTTGTCGTGCGGGTAGTAATAAGCTTGCAGATCCGGCACGCTCAGTTCGTCGCTTTGCGCAAGCAGGTCCTCGGCTTCGAGGCCCATCAGATCGTGATCTTTGCGATATTTCCTGGTCATCTCGACCTCGTCGAGGTGCGAGAACATACCGACCTGATCAAGCCCCTGGTGATGGCCCCAGATGATCAGAGGAATTTTGTAGCGCACGGCAACATGGACTGGCCACACAGTCTGCCCAGCCAGGACATGCCAGTACATGCTGCCGCGCAGCCGTAATGTTTCCCGCGTGATTTTTTTTACGATCTGCGGCTGGACGACCTGCGTATAGATATCGGCGTCAAATAGAGTCCGTAGATAAGCTAGATTCCGATGCCCACGCCTGGTGTTATAGTGGCGATTATAACTCACTAGAAGTGGATTGAGTCCGAACTCCTGTTTGATGGTGTGCACGATAAAATAGCTGTCACGGGCGCCGCCCACCGGGATAATGCAATCGTATCCGCCACCCGATTTGTTGCGATATCTTTCGAGCAGCTGCGCAAGCGTGCGGCGACGCCCGCTCCAGTCGAGAGAATCCTTCTCTTCGTGGATGCGACATCCGCTACATACGCCATCGGCGTCGAATGTGATGTTGAGCGGGTGATTGGCCGAATAGAGGCACCGACTGCAGAACTGCATGGATATTCAGATGACCTCGTCGGTGTAATGAACGAAAAACAACTCCTCAAGCTCCGCATCGGATTTCTTGGCGAGTCTGCCGTCGGGAAGAAAGCCGAAATCGCGATAATCGGCATAACTGTCGTGACGCATCGATACGGCATGGTTGACCAGGAAAGCTTTGGCAACCAACGCCGTATGCTCAGTAAAATGATAGTAATTGCCGGCAGCGAGGCCGCTCACGCCTGGAATACCCGCCGCCTCGAGGAAATGCACCGGCGAACCGACCCCGCCAAGGGCGATGATCGGAATATTGACAGCGGCCGCCACCTGCTCGATGAGGACCAGATCGTAGCCCTGCTTCGAACCGTCGCGATGAATGGCCTGGATGAGAATTTCGCCGGCGCCACGGGCCTCTGCCATCTGCGCGAGCGCGACGGGCGACAGCCCGACGGACTGTTGTCCGCCGCTGATATAGGTGGAATAGCTGCCATCATCGTTGCGGCAAGCGTCGATTCCGACGATGACACATTGGCTACCGAAACGATCTGCGACCTGGGTAATGAGCTCCGGATTTTGCACCGCAGCCGTCGTGAGAACGACGCGATCGGCCCCCGATTTGACGACTTCACGGACTGCTTCGATCGTCTTCAGTCCGCCACCAACCGAAAGCGGAACCAGACCGCGCGCCGCCACCGCCGCGATCAATCGCTCGGAGATCGTGGTTCTGCTGCGCGGCGCGCTAATGTCCAGCATGACGATTTCGTCGATGGACCAGCGATTAAGATATTCCACGGCGATTGCCGGACTGCCGACCGGAAGAAATCGGCAAAATCCAATGCTTTGTACGCAGACGCCGTCCTTAACCAGTACGACCCCGACTAAACGCTGTTTCAACATCAGTCGGCCATTACTTTCGAGCGATTTTCGGCAGCGCTTTCGACATAATTGAGAAAATTCCGCAAAAGCCGCAATCCATTGCTCTGGCTCTTTTCCGGATGAAACTGCGTTCCCTGCAGATTGTCCTTTGCGATCGCTGCGACGACCACACTGTCTTCGCCGGCCGAGCTCGTAACGATGTCATCATTGCAGGTCATGCAAAAGCTATGGTTGAAATAGAAGTGCGCCTCCGGCGCGATATTGCGGCCAAGCATCGCGTTCGGCGTCCACTCAACCTCACTCCACCCGACATGTGGAATCCGCACCTTCGTATCCTCAGGGATACGATCAACTTCGGCGTCGATCCAGCCCAGGCCCCGATGAAAACCGTGCTCGCTGGAACTACGCGCCATGAGCTGCATGCCGAGGCAAATGCCGAGGATCGGCACCTTTTCGCCTAATACGCATCGCTCCATGACGTCGATCAGGCCCACTTCCGTCAGGCGCCGCATCGCTTCGGCAAAGGCGCCGACGCCGGGCAGAATCAACCCGTCGGCGGTCGCGACGCTGCGCGGATCCGCGCTTACCTGAGCCTGATAGCCGAGCACCGCCAAGGCAGAGGCAACAGATGTTAAATTGCCCATCCCGTAATCAATGATGCAGATATTTCGCACGCGGGCCAATTCCCCCTCAGGCCGACTCCAGGATACGCGGCTTTAGCGGATAGCGCAGCTCCCAGTCGCCGCGGTTATTGAGCTGCCACAAGTCTTTGTTGCGGTTCTGTTCGGCGATTTCCCAAAACCTTTCGTGGCTGACGCCGATGTAGTGGCAGAACTTATTTATATATCGGTCGCTGCACTTGCCGTCGTACTTGGCCACTAAATCGATCGCTTCGTCGCGTCCTACCTGGCCGAGCCGAATCTTGACGCTGGCCTGCTGCGTCACCTTGCCGAAGCCGAACTTCAGATACTTCAACATCTGATTAACGTGCACAAATTCGTCGTCGAGGGCTTCAAAATCATTCAACGATCCGGTTTCTTCCGGAAGCGCATCAATACCAGTTCGTGGCTTCAAACCGTGCTTCAGCGCAAATGCTCCGTTAGCGCTATCGTTGAAGTCGTACATATAGTAGCCCAGGTAAACGATGCGCAGATCAGCGCGTTTAATGTCCTCTTCGCTCGGATACTGATACCAATAAATGTCTTTACGATAGACCCCGCTCTTAAGCCACGGCGCGATGTGTCCACCGCCCAACGTATGGTGATTGCGCTGTTGATTCCCGTCGCCGGTAAGCGATCCGACATTGCCACCAAAATTGAGTGCTGGATTCTCGCCCAGAAAAATCAGCGGAATGGAAAAGGCGATCGCTACCCGCGGCAACGACGAATAGAGCGACAATTCGGTTGCCTTGAATATATTACAATAGGTCTCGAAGCTATACTTCGTCAGATGTTTCGATATCTTCGGCGCCGGGCCGACAATCTGCAAATCAAAACCGTTTTCGGCCAAATTCGAAAGATTATCAGCGCCGCGCTGGGTCTGCTGCTCGGGCGGATACACGCAAGATACCAGTAAAGGCCGCAAGCCTAGAACGTCGCGTGCATAGAAAGCCTGCCTCGTACTGTCCTTGCCACCACTTACGCCAATGATGCAGTCGTAATCACCCTTTTTCGCACGTCGCCCCCACTCGGCTACTTCGCGCAGTTCCTTTGCGCGTGCATCCCAATCAATGTCACCCCACCGCTCTGCGTAGCGGCACGGCATACAAACACCCTCCTGATCGAAGATCGCATCAGGCCACGTGTTCGGCGTGACACATTTCTTACAGTAGGCGAACGCCACTCTCTTCACCTTCGATCCGCATTCAATACTATGATGCCGAATAATTCAATACACAGCTTATTCTATATATTTGGGCATATAAAGGAAAGTATGACAGCCTGGAATGAAGCAAACTTGATGGTGCAATTTTCCGTCTGAAATGTTAAAGTTACTAAAGCGCACAGAATTCTAATACCCGGCCGAGAAGCACATCATAGCACTTCATAGAAAAGCAAATTCCCATGGCGATCTACGTAGCTTTCATATGACAAGATCAGATTTCTACTTAACAAGCGAGACTATCGGTCTACGCGGTTTGCGTCGGGAGGATATTCCGCTCTACCGCTCATGGCTAGAGAACCGCGAGGCGTTACATTACATGGAGAGCGGATGGCGTCCCTCCAACGACAAGGAAATGGAGGACATCTATTTAACGTCGACGCAATCGCCGGACCATGCGGTTTTCGTCATTGTGGCAAAGCAAAGTGGTCAGCCCGTCGGCGTCTGTGGGCTGTATTTGATCCAATGGATTTGCCGCCGAGGTGAGTTTCGCATCTTGATTGGTGATAGTGACTCGCTTGGCAAAGGCTACGGCACCGAAGCTTGCCGTCTGACTGTGGCATACGGTTTCGACACCTTGAACCTCGAAACCATCTATCTCGGCGTCAATGCCGACAATGCTCGCGCTATCCGTTCTTACGAGAAATCTGGCTTCCGGCCCGAAGGCCGACGGCGTCAGCTCATTTTTCGAAACGGCCGCTACTACGACGCACTGATGATGAGCGTCTTGCGGCAGGAATATCTAACTGCGAAGGCTGCCGGACAGCATGCCTGATCTCGCCATTGTCGGCTTGGGTCGCATCGGCAGCAGTTACGATGCCGAGCCTGCGCCGCTGCCGCGCAGCCATGTTGGTGCGGCATTGGCGGCGCAAGGCTTTCGCATCCGCTGGTTGATCGATCCCGACGGCGACGCCCGGGCGCGCGCACGGGCGCAATGGTCGCAGCTGATCGATGCTGCGTGGCTGCCCAGCATTGACGCACTTCCTGCCGGCGAAGTCGATGTGATCGCCTTATGCACACCTCCTGCCGGTCGTTCCAAAGAAATCGAAAAGGCGATCGAGTTGGAGGCACGCGTTGTGATCGCTGAAAAGCCGTTCTGTCGGACGGCGAACGAGGCCATCCGCCTCGCCGCATTGACCCAAAAAGCTGGCATCGCAGTTCGCGTCAATTTTCATCGCCGCCTCGATCCTGGCCATCTGCGCATGAAGGCGCTTTGTGCGGGCGTCCCGCACAAGGTGATCTTTCGTTACGGTAAGGGCCTGTACAATTACGGCTCGCACGCCATCGACATGCTGCTTGATTGGTTCGGACCCGTCGAATTCGTTCAAGCGATCGACGACCGGCGCGGCGAAGATCCTAGTCTCAGTATTCGGTGCCGGTTCCGAGCCGGTTTTGACGCCTATCTGCTGGGGATCGACGATCTAGGATACGACCAGTTCGATGTCGATTTCTTTTTCGCCGACCGCCGCATCGAGTTGAGCAATGGCGGAGTGGATCGGCGGCTGTATCGCGCGATCCGTGACAAGTATTATCCTGGCTATGTACACCTTGAACTGGACGAAAGAGCGGCCGATAGTAGCCAAGTCGGCGGTTTAGCCGAGCTCTATGCGTCCGTGTGCGACCATTTGGAAAAGGGAACAACACTGCAAGGCTGCACTGCAGCTGATGCTGCGGCGGGACTTGCGGTTTTGGAAACCGCGCTGCGTTCTCGTGACGAAGGCGGCAGTCTCCTTGAAGTCTCTGCGCCCCTCTCTTAACGACCAGGGTTGATCTATGGGCAAAATTAAACTGATCCGGAACGGGCCGGCCATCCTTGGCGGCAACCCTTACAATCCGCGCCCGACGCCCCGCTACAACACGATCGGCGACGCGGAAAAAGCTGCCGTAATGAGCGTCCTGGACGATGGCGAATTGTCCGGTTTCATTGCCTCGCCGGGAAAGGAATTTAACGGTGGGGCTCGGGTCCAGGCACTCGAGGAGGCGTTCCGGACGTTTTTCGGAACCAAGCACGCCCTGAGCGTCAATTCGGCAACCTCGGGGCTGCACGCGGCTGTCGCTGCCATGGACATCGGCCCTGGCGACGAAGTCATCGTGCCGCCTTACACCATGTCCGCAACTGCGACCGTCGTCGTCATGATGGGCGCGACCCCGATCTTCGCCGATATCGAGGATCAGACCTTCGGCCTCGATCCGCAAGCCGTCGAGGCGGCAATCTCGCCCCGCACACGTGGCATCATCGCAGTTAACCTGTTCGGCCATCCCGCGCGTCTGACGGAGCTTCGCGCAATCGCCGACCAACACAAATTTTTTCTGATCGAAGATAATGCCCAGGCGCCCGATGCCGTTTGTGACGGCCGCAAGACGGGGACCATCGGCGACGCTGGTGTATTCAGCTTTAATCGACACAAAACCATGCAATCTGGCGAGGGCGGAATCGTGCTCACCAACGATGACCGCATAGCCCGCAAGGTTTCGCTGTTCCGCAATCACGGCGAAGCGGTTGCCGACGCTTTCGGTCTCGACGGGGACGATCTTATCAATCATTGCGGGCTTAATTTGCGTATGAGCGAGATGGAAGCGGCGGTCGCGCTCTGTCAGTTTCGTAAGCTGGAAGCACTCAACAAACAACGGATCGCGTTCGCCGATCGTATCACTGCGGGGCTGTCGCGCTTGCCAGGGCTGACGCCGCCGCTGCTGCGCGAAAATTGCCGCAACGTCTATTATTTTTATGCCATGAAGTTCGACGAAGCTGAGGTCGGAATGCCGCGCGACCTGTTCTGCAAGGCGGTTACGGCCGAGGGCTATCTGGCGCGCGCGGGCTATGTCCGCCCGCTGTATCTCGAGCCGATGTACCAAAAGCTAACGGCTATCGGCCGCCACGGTTTTCCCTTTTCGGCCAATCCGCACATCACCAAGGACACCTATACTAAGGGCATCTGCCCGGTGGTCGAGCGCATGCACGAACGGGAGTTCTTCCTCACCAATATCATCTATCCGCCCTTCACGGAGGCCGACATGGACGGCTTCGTGAATGCCTGCTCGAAGGTGATCGAGCACAAGGACTCCTTGCTGGAAGCCCGCGCGGCGGGGGTGGTGTGACGCGCGCAGCGCGCCGGGTTCTCTTTCTCGCCATGGAGGCGGGCGCCGCGAGCTACCTGGCGCCGCTGTGGACGCGCTGGGCGGCCGGCTCGCGCAGTGACGTCCTGCTCGGACCCGCCGCGCTCCAACATCTGCAGCGGCTCGGATTTGCGGCGCCGCCGCAAACGGAGTTGCGGGAGTTCTCGGCGGCGGCCTTGGACGCCAGTTTGGCCATTCGGCCGGCCCTGCTTGTCGCCTCTGCCACCGGCGCGCAAGCCGAGGCGGAAGCATTGGCGCTGGCGCGGCGCCAGGGCGTCCCCACGGTCCAGGTCATCGATACGTGGCATAACTATGCCGCCCGCTTCCTGCCCGGCGCGATGCTGCCCGACCGCATCGCCGTCATTGACCTGCGCGCCCGCGCCGAGGCGACTGCCGAAGGACTGCCGGCAGACCGCCTGGCGCCCGTCGGCCACCCGGCCTGGGAACGCGCTGGGCGCCTGCCTTCTGCGCCCCTCGACGAGGTGCTGTTCGTCGGCCAGCCTATACGCCAGATCTACGGCGAGCGCCTCGGCTATGACGAACACAGCGCCTGGGCGCTGTGCCAAGCTGTGGCGCGGCGCCGTCCGGACTTGATCCGCACTCTGCGGTACCTGCCGCATCCGGCCGAGTCGGTCGCAGGCCGCGACGACCTCACGCCGGACGACCTGGCTGCCGATCCGGCCGCGGCATTTAAGCGGTCGGGCACGGTGCTCGGCATGTTCTCGTCCCTGATGGTCGATGCGCTGCTGGGAGGCCGCCGCGTTGTCAGCGTGCAGCCGGACCGGCGCGGGCCGGACCCCTGCTCGCTGCACCGTCACGGCCACATCGGATGCGCCGCCACCGCAGAACAACTTGAAACCCTGTTGTCGGATCCGGCGTCCCGCAATACCGAGGACCTCCACCAAGCTTTGTCCGGTAGCCTCGATCGCCTTGAATCGTTGCTCGGCTCGATGCTAAGCGCACCCGACCTTGAAGGGGCGGCCAGTTCATGAGCATCGTGGGCGTTATCCAGGCGCGGATGGGCTCGAGCCGACTGCCCGGCAAGGTCATGATGCCACTCGCCGGCCGCCCGCTGATTTGGCACATCGCCGATCGCATCCGGCGTGCCGGCATCGAGCGCATCGTGCTCGCCACCACCGTCGATCCGCGCAATGACCCGATGGTCGCCTATTGGACGACCCTGAACCAGCCGGTGGTGCGCGCGATCGGTGAGGACGATATTGCCGGCCGCTTGCGGATGGCGGTGGATGCGGCGCTGGCGGATGCGATCCTGAAGGTGAATGCCGATTGCCCGCTGGTCGATCCGGGTGTGATGCGACTGCTGGTCGACCGCTTCCTCGCCGAGGACGGTCTCGATTACGTGTCCAACAAGATCAAATTTACCTGGCCCCTGGGCTTGAGTGCCGAAGTCATCTCGCGGCGCGCGCTCGCGCTGTGTGACGCAACCATGACGGAGGCGGTCGACCGCGAGTTGGTCTGCAACTATATCCGCGACCATCCGGACCGGTTTCGGCGCGCCTCAGTGTGCGGCGAACGCGACCTCAGCCATCTAGACTTTAGCGTCGATACACCGGCTGATTACGACGCGATGTCCCGCTTGTTTCGGGCAATCTATCACGAAGGCGAATGCTTCAGCCTGGATGCTGCGCTCGCGTTTCTCGCCCGGAACGACCTGCCGCCCTGAACCGGCTTCACGCCTGAGAAGGCTTAGCGCCTTTTGAGGCGAAAAGCGCCTTCGCCATGTCGAGATCGGCTTCATCGTCGATATCTATCCCGGTCTGCCAGGCCATCGGACGGAAGATGTGACCGGGGCCGTAGAACGTCGAGGCCTCCCGCAGCCGATCCGACCTGGCAATCCAGATCGCGCCAGTCGGACAATAGAGCGGCGGCAGGTCCTGTGAACGCACGACCCGCTGCTCCGGAAACAGCGGCTTCGGGCGAGAGTCCGCATCGAGCTCGACCGCCCACCAGGGATTGAGCCAACCGTACGCCACGCAACTGATCTGGAAATCGGCGCCCCGCTCACGAAAGGCCTGGAGCGCCTCCGTTATGTCTGCGACACTCCGCAGCGGACAATTGGGCATCAGCTGAACGACAATATCGTAGGTTTCGTCAAAATGAGCTTCGCTCTGCGCGAGCGCAGCCAAGGTGGCGAGAGAGGACGGCGCATTATCGTCGGCGTGGCGTTCGCGCAGGAACGGCGCCTCGGCGCCGAGCGAGCGGGACACCGCCGCGATCTCCTCGCTGTCGGTGCTGACCACGCATCGGTCGAAAGCGCCGCAATCGAGCGCGGCCTGGATCGTCCACGCGATCAAAGGGCGGCCGAAGAATTCAACGATGTTCTTGCGCGGAATTCGCTTTGAGCCGCCACGTGCGGGTATGATAGCGATCGCCTGCCGTCTCACCAGACGCTCCATCCACCGTCGACGATGAGATTGTGTCCAGTCACCGCCGAGGCCCCAACCGACAGCAGGAAGTCGACCGGGGCGATTACTTCATCTTCGTTCAGCATCCGGCCGGAGGGCGACAACTGCGCATAGCGGCGAAGGAACGCTGGATCGGCCCGTCCCTCAACGCCGCCGAAGGTGACCGCATTCACGCAAATCTTGCGGGACGCGAGGCGTACAGCAAGCTCGCGGGTGAGATGGATCAGCGCCGCCTTGGCCACGCTGTAATGGATGGGCGATTGCCGCGCGGGATCCTCGTAGAGCGCCGGATTGGCGGCGACAACGCCGTACATCGAGGAGATGTTCACCACCCGAGCAAGCCGGCTGCCTTCCGCCATCGCGAACGCCATAGTCAACTCGTAAGGCACAATAGCATCTAGCATCAGTTCGCCGCTGAAATGTGCGCGGGAGACGCGGCCGTCCTCCTCCATGCGCAGCAATCCGATATTGCGGGCATTGTTGATCAACCCGTAGGGGCTGCCAACGTCGCGCGCGAAGCAAGTCAGGTCGTCGATCGCGCCCGGCGCGGCAAGATCGCCGCTCCAGATCGCGAGTCGGCCGGCAGCAACTGCCGCCTCATGCTGCCCGCATAGCGCAGCGGCACTGTCCTCGCGCCGGGTCGTGGCGATGACGGTGCTGCCGGCTTCCAGCAGATGGGTCAGTAGAACGCTACCCAGCTTGCCGCTCGCCCCGGTCAGCACGATGATACGGCTGCCGCTCATGCGAAGACCTCTCGCCGTCCGGCCTCAATCAACCTCGCCGCGGCCAGATCGATTTCGACATCATGTACTGGCTTTCGGCTGTGCACGCCATCGATGAAGCGGGAGAGCGCTCTTCGAAACGCCGCAAAGCTGTCTATAAATACCCGCTCGACGCTTCCTTTTTCGCCGACAAGGCGCAGCGCGATCGGAGCCGCACCGGTCTTGCCGAGGGCGGTGAATGAGCCGCAAACGCCGTTATCCCACGCCACGTTCAAAATCGTGATGTCCCGCTCGCGCCAGGCCAATGTGCGCGTCACCGCCGGCAACTGCAGCATCAGGCAGAGCGCCGGATCAATGACATGGACCGCATACCGGTCCCAGTCCTTGGGTACAATGCCCGCAATCAGGCGCAAGGCGCCGAGCCGTTCGCGCTCGTCCGCGGTCAACTGGAATTCACGCCCGTAGCGCAGTGCAGAACAAGTGAAGAGCTGGCCCGGCCAGCGCTGCAGTTCGATGAGCCGGCGGGCGTCGGCTTCCGCTAGCGCCAGCGGCTTGTCGACATAGATCGGAATACCCGCCTGCAGGCAGGGCGCCGCGAATCGGAAATGGTTCTCGGCGTCGTCGCGCGCCAACAGCAAGGCGTCGATGTGGGGCAGCATATCGCGCGGATCGTCAACCACGTGCGCGATCAGCGATGCGCGCGCCACATGCTCTGATGCGGCCCGATCCTGGGTCCAGATATGCGTGACGCGTGCGCCGGAAATGGCGTCTTCGGGAAACCGCTGCCGCGCCAAATATTGCGGGATCGCTGGGAATGGGCAATCGCGCATTGCCTCCGGATCGTACCCGTTGAAGATGGCCGACCAGGAGTAAGGATGCCCATTCCCCTCGCTGAGCCCAATCACACCAAGCCGCAAGTCCGTCATTGCATGGTCCAGCGGGCCGGGTTGACGTAGCGTTCGTCGGCGCAGGCGAATCTCGCGGCATCAAAGGACACCGCTTCGCGATACGCCGCCAGGCACTGGTCGAGCTCGTCCACGCAGGTGACGCCGACGACTATCGCCGAAAGCTCCGCCCGGTCGCGCACGAAGGCCATCGCGGCCTGCAGCGGAGTCAATCCGCGCTCGGCCGCCGCCGCATGGAAGGCCCGCAGCAGCGGCTGCACTGGCGCAAACCTGGGATGGACCATCTCCGGCGGCATCAACAGCAGTCCCTGCAGAAAAACCGAACGGGCATGCACCTCGATGCCGCGCCGTTGGAGGTTCTCGAGCTGGCCGCTCGCAATCAGGCGCTGGTCTAGCACATTGAGAGGCACCTGGACGATCTCCAGTGGATAGCGATCGAGCAGCCGTGCGATCTGGCTGGCGTCGTAGACCGAGGCGCCGATGCGGCCCGCCAGGCCCTCCGCGCGCGCCTGCTGCAGGACGGCCCATAGCCGCTCGCCGCCGGGAACGAGCAGATCGTCGGCATGATGGATCATCAGCCCATGCACGCGTTCAAGGCGCAACCGAGTCAGCGAGGATTCGATGCCCGCCCGTAGCGCGGCGGCCTCGGTGGGCCCGATGCTGCCGGTACGAAACTGCACCGTCTTGCTCACTACGCGGAAACGCCGGACGGCTGGACAGCGGCCAAGTACGCCCTCACTGTCGCCGTAAAGCGCCGCCGTGTCGAGCACCGCGCAGCCGGCGTCCGCTGCCGCGTCGAGGATGGCCGCGACCTCGTCAGGCCGGACCTGCCCGCGGGCATTCGAGATGCCGTAGGCCTGCCCGAACTGAACGGTGCCTAAACCGAAGGCAGCAGGCATGATGTGTGCTCGCAGGATAAAGAAAGCGTTTGCGGCGAGCCGATCCGACGCGGCCCGCCTGATCGGGCGCTAGCGCAAGGTGACCTTGAGCAGCATGTCCCAACGCTGGAACGGAATGGTGTCGACGTCCGGCAGCCGGCGCGATTCGTCATCCACCGTAAAGCCGAACTTTTCGCCTAGCACTTTGAAGAAGTTGATGGTGTAGAAGAAGTCCTTCACCGTGAACTTCGCCCCCTCCTCGCCGGCATGCGCATTGGCGAAGTCGAGGATATCGCTGAGCAGCCCGTCCCGCTCGCGACCGCCCCGGAAGCGATCCACCTCGTGCGACGAATATGTCGCCAACAGGATCGTCTGAGGATGCATGATCTTGCGCACGTTCTTGAACAGCTCGGTGACATCCTCCGGCGGCATATGCGCGATCACGGCGTTGCACCAGATGTAATCAACCGTCTCGCCGTTCAGCCAGTCGAAGCTCATGTCGCGGGTGACCATCAGGTTGGGTTTCTTGGCCAGCAGCCGCTCGCGTCCATAGTGGTCGAGCCCTCGCTCGATACGCGCCCCGCTGATATCGTTTCCGGAGAATTTGCCGTCGTCGAGATAGTCGATCAGCCAAGAGGCGGTGCGCAGATAACCGACGCCAAACTCGTGCACCCGATGGTGCGGCTTGATCCCGAAGCTTGTGACCACCTTGAAGTCAATCTCTCCGCTGGGGAAATACGCATTGTCGAGGAACTCGAAAGACGAGGCGGACAGCTCACGATCCTGCCGCTCAAGCCGTTCGGCGTACCAGGTGAGAAATTTTTTCCCCGTACGCGCGCGATAGAAATAGAGCTTCGCTCGATCGATATCGTCGGTCAGCCAGAAGCGAAACCGGCTGTAGGCGTACCGGACCTGCGGGCGCATCGAGCCGGGAACAAGACGCTTTCCCGCCGCGCGGATGGCTCGATCGAGCATTTGAATCGCGCTCATGGGCTGGCGCCGTATTCCGGCACGGGCGGAACGATTGTTACACCCTTCCGTTCCGCCATTTCCCAGACCTCGGGCCCAAACCGGCACATGGCGAAGGTTTCCCGCAGCGCCGGGACGCCCGCCATGTATTTCGAAATGAAACGATCGAGATGCGGTCCCTTCACCCCGAAGCACATGAAGAATGCAATGCGCGGTGTCACCTCTTCTGGGATCTGGAGCCAAGTCGGCAGGTTATTCTCGCTGACAAAATGACCCCGTTTGCGGTGCGTCTGCGGCGGCAGGTAAGGAAATTTTGGCGCGAAGCGCAGCCGGATCGTGGCCGCGCTGTGGATCAGCCGCAGGTTCCAAATCGCGACATCGCCGGCCTTGGTGTCGAGTTGGAACGGCGGGCCGGATATGTTTGCGTGGCTGCCCACGCGGACCTTCAGGCCGCCGCTATGCTCCGAATGGTCCTGCAGATAGAGTCCTATATTGATCAGCCGGTACTCGTCCTGCCAGTCCGGCGCCGACAGATCGTAATCGCGGTCCACATTGTCGCGATGCCAAGCACGACGATTGAAGCCTATATTGTAGACAGCGTTGCCGAAGTAGACGATCGGATGTGGCGCCAGCAAAGCGCGGGCAATAACGAGGATACGGTCGTCAAACAAAACGGCGCGCAGGTGGCGGTTGCTGAGCATATCGAGCTTGCTCATTAGAAAACCTTTGCGCACATCATCCCGGGTGAGATTGTCGCGCTTGTCCTCATCGACTTGGAGCATGGCCAGCCGGCGCATTTCCGCCACTTCGTCGCGGGAAAAAACTCCGCGGATAATTACATAGCCATCGCGTTTGTATTTCTCGATGATGGTCGAATCAACACTGAACGGCGCTCGCTTCGGCGCCAGCGTAACATCATGCGGAACCGCGATTGCTGGGCTCATGCGAGTTATCCCCCTACTCAACTATGAAGTGATATTCTAGAAAAGACCAAACAAGAATGCTATCAAATTTTGGTCAAATCCGGCCGATGTCGCCGGCCTAGACCGCCGTTGGACCGTGCGCCGGAGGTGGAGCCGTTATCCTACTGGAAATCGGTCCACTGCAGCGCAGTCCCTCGCGCGAGCATACGGCGGGCACGCCGGCCGATGACATCGGGCAAATACTTTGGCGGCAGACCGTCACCCGGTCTGATGGAGCGTACATTTTTCTCCGTTAGCAACTCGCCTTCGCCGATATCGGCGATAACATAGAGCGAACGTCGAAAGATCAAGCTCTTTGCTTCGCTGGGTGCCCGCTCGTAAGAGACTCGGCCGAGAGCTTCCCAGGCCGTGCCACATCCCTCGACCATCAATCGAAGCTCTTCAGGTTCGAGCGAGAAGGCGGCATCGGGGCCACCATCGGCTCGCCGCAACGTGAAATGCTTCTCGATGACGGAGGCACCCAGCGCAATAGCAGCAATTGGCACCGCAACGCCCATCGTATGGTCGGACAAACCAGTGACAACATCGAAGCGGCTGGCGAGATCGGGGATAGTACGCAGATTGCTCTCGGAGGCCGCTGACGGATAACCGCTGACGCAATGTAGCAGGATCAACTGTTCGCAGCCGCCTTCCCGAGCCGCCGCGACAGCTTCGCCAATCTCATTGAGATTCGCCATCCCCGTTGAAATGATCAGTGGCTTGCCTTTCGAAGAAGCGTACCGGATCAACGGCAAGTCGATCGCTTCGAACGACGCAATCTTGTAGGCAGCGGCGCCGAGCCGATCCAGAAAATCCACTGCGCTGTTGTCAAATGGTGTGCTGAATATGGTCAGGTCCAGCTCCCGGCACTTGGCGAAGAGCGCCTCGTGCCATTCCCAGGGAGTATGCGCCTCCTGATAGAGTTCATACAGTCGGCGGCCGTGCCACAATCCGCCCTCTATACGAAAGCTAGGTGAATCGTGATCGATCGTGATCGTATCAGCTGTGTAGGTCTGCAGCTTGACCGCATTTGCGCCCGATGCTTTGGCGGCCTCGAGCAAGGCAAATGCGCGTTCGATCTGTCCGTTGTGATTCCCGGACATCTCTGCGATAATAAAAGGTGAATGATCGGCGTCGACCACCCGCCCCGCTATTGTCACTGACTTGGCCATCAGCAGGACCTCGCAGGCGCACCCATCGACATTGCAATGGTTTGATGCACGATCAATCTTCCCGCGATATCCAGACGATCGAGTACCCACAAATTGTCATCGAATGACTCCCATCGTGATGAAAACACAAAATTAGCTCACCTCGCCGGAGAGACGCCGGATGCTGTGTTACGATTCTCCCCAGCAACAGAGAACGATGCCCCGCTCCTCTTCGAGTGGCGGAACGAACCGCTTACCCGGAACAATTCCATTATCGTAGCTCCTGTGCTTTGGGAAAAACACGTCGCATGGTTAGCTGCGTCGCTTAAAAACCCGAACCGACGGATATTTCTTGCCAGCCTTGCGGATTGCAAGGTTGGGATGATCCGGATCGATATCAGCGCCGATGGCACCTCCGAGTTGAGCTGGTCAGTGGCAGCCGGCTTTCGTGGTCGTGGCCTCGGTAAAATAATGGTCACGAAGGCATTGGAGCATACACAGGGCCGAGTCTTGGCGCGGATAAAGGTTACGAACTTTGCATCAATCGCGATAGCAAAAGCCTGCGGTTTTGAATTGCAGTCTGAACGGTCCGGCCTTTCAACGTGGCTACGCCCGGCCTAAGAAAGCAAAACCTGCGTCACGCGCGTAACACCCCGCCCATCAACAATTGCGGCCGCTGCCTCCGCCATAGCTTGTCTCTTTGCACTGTCGTTGCAAAGGCGCGCAATCACCTCTGTCAAGCCGCGCACAGAGAGGTTTTCAGAATATCTGATACTTTCCGCGGCACCTGCCTGCTGCAGGCTAGCGGCAAGGTCCCTCTGATTCTCGGCGATGACGATCAGCAGAGTCGGCAATCCAAGGACGCAGCGTTCCCAACTGCTTGTTCCACCAGCACCAATAGCCATATCGGCTTCGGCCATTACGTTCCAAACGTCGGCGCGGTCAACATGCAATTCGACCCCGAGGCTCCGTGAACGCATCGTGATTTCGGGAAGTGCAGCGGCAGTGCCGCCGATCACCACATCAATAATCATTTTCCGGTCGAGTCCTTCTAATGCCGCAAGCACAAGGGCGGTGGCATTGACCGGATCGGTCGTTCCCATTGAAACGAATATTCGCTCGACTTCCGTACGTGCCGCGCGGCGGCGGATCGCGTCGTCGCGTACCGCTGCGAACTGCGGTCGCACCAAAGCGTAGTCCGTGCCTATAAGCCTCTTGCAGTGGGGCGGCACCAACGCCGCATAATCTTCCATCTGACGGCCGAAGGTTTGGTCAAGCAGGATATCGCAATCATGCGGCCGATCGGCCAGATCATCGATCACCATGATGCGTTCAGTCCAAGCGCGGCAGCCGGTCTCGAATACCGCGTCAAGCTGATAGTGATCTACGATCAGCAAGTCTATGGTCCCGCCGCACCGTTGGTTCAGCCAAACCGTATCATCCGTCTGCGCTGGCGGCACTTCCACGCACATATGGCCAGATTGCCTCAGCAAAGGAGACGACTCGATCGTACCAGCGCCCCCCGCGAACCGCACCTCCCATCCGACCTTTGCAAGAGATTCTGCCAACGTCAGACAGCGCATAACGTGTCCACCGCCAATTCTGGGACTGGCATCCGCCCGAACCACTGCGATCTGCTTTGGACCCATCAGGTCCGACGATTCTTCATGTGTCGACCAAAACTGATCCCCTCGGCGTAAGCCACCCGCGCCGTGCGGCGGTTAGTGGCAAGCCGCATTAAGCCAATAAGTCGCATTTTCACGGCGAACTGGCCCGTTGCCATTTCCACCGCACTTAAAGTTGCGTATTCGCTCACCTTGCCTCACATAGCTCTGCGTTGTGTGGCGCTCGCGCGGCCGATGCCGCCCGGAGGCTATCGTTGAGCCCATTCTCGAGACGATCCATTTGCACGTCATACTCGCACTGCTCTTCGGGTGAAGAGCATGTCTCCTTCATGAGAAGAACGAAATCGTAATCGAGCCGCATCCCCAGATTAAAGCACGCTTGAATATAGTACTTTACGTTTCCCACATCCGAGCGCAGCAAATGACTTCGGAAAGTCTTTGGATCAAACTCATGGATGGAGTCGACTGCCTCATAATCTGCATGACCCCATCGGAATGACGGCTTCCCGAGAGCTGCCCCCTCCAGTAGAGCGGTACCCGAGATGCAAGCAACTGCTGAAGAACGGGCAATGATCGCTGGGCTCAGAATCCGAGGATCGATAAATTGAACGTTGGGAATCTTATGCATATCCAAATAATACGCGCTTGGATGTGAATCCAAATGACCGAGCATATTGATGTTGACTTTGACGACAACTTTCCAGTCAGGAGGAACAAGCCGAGATACCTGATATACACATTCCATCTCATCCAATGTTCGTGAAGACGACAAAATGGTGCTCTCGGGGATAAGATGGAGCGGAAAAAATACGAATGGCGCCTTCGGGAGTTCCGCCTCAAAGAATTCTGGGTGATGAAAAAAAGCAATTCTGCGCATCATATTGACAATCAACACTTTTAACATGGCACCATATGAAGGTAGGAAATAATCGCGCTTTAACAGACCTCGGTACCGACGAATTTTAAAAGCAGTTCGAGAGCGCTTGAGCGTACTCCAAATATAGCCTAGCCG
>Ga0265314_10001928_pt1 | contig 22161 bp, 14 predicted proteins | sample 4126metaG_FD_203106 | JGI IMG/M metagenome (GOLD analysis project Ga0265314, IMG submission 203106) | Rhizosphere microbial communities from Carex aquatilis grown in University of Washington, Seatle, WA, United States - 4-1-26 metaG | ecosystem: Host-associated > Plants > Roots > Rhizosphere >... | reverse complement strand
AATCGTAAATATAGAGACAGATCGGTTTCCCGGCTTTTTTCGCATCGTCGAAATCGGCCTCTTTCCATTTTTTAACCGAATCCCCGTCGCCCGCTTTCGGATCTTTGCTGTTGTTGTTCTTATTATTATTGTTGTTGTTATTGTTTCCCTTGTTGGGATTGCTCGCTCCGGGCTTCACCGTCGATCCGCCCATCAGCATGAACGCCACGGCCGGCACCATAAGCACCGTCGCAAAACGTTGAATACGCATAGCTCCTCCAGATTGACGCCTATACCTAAGACGTACCCCGTGCAGAACTTATGCGACGAAAAAAGGATCAATCCGCTTCCGCGCAAACTCCTCGAAACAAAAGCACCTATCTCGCGCCGCACAGGCTGCTTAAGGGGAAGCAAAAGCGAAGTGGAACCACCGATGAACGCAGATAATGAAGGAGTATCGGCATCAATCGGCGGTTCCAGATCGGTCTTTTGCAGCCTGAGTTTTCCACTTTTCAGTTTGCATTGCCCCGCACCGACGCCGAGCATTGCTCCTCCAAACCTCAGGAGCTCATCATGAAATTCCCCGCGCTAATGCTCTCGTTCGTGCTGCTCGGCTCGATCGCGTTCGCGGAGGATGCGAATTTCACGCGCAACGAGGACGTCATTTACGGCCGCAAGTTTGGCCTCGCGATGACTCTCGACGTGATCAAGCCCAAGGAGAACGCCAATGGCCTGGGCATCATTTATTGCGTCAGCGGCGGATGGTATTCCGGCCACGACAATATTCCCAGCGTCATCGGAGCTTCCGCGCCGTACCTCAAGCGCGGCTACACGATCTTCGCCGTCGTCCACGGCAGCAACCCGAAGTTCACCATTCCCGAAGTTGTGAAAGACATGCAGCGCGCCGTGCGCTTCATCCGCTTCCACGCAAAAGATTACGGCGTCGATCCCGACCACCTCGGAATCACGGGCGGTTCGGCCGGAGGACATCTGTCGCTGATGATGGGCACCACGGGCGACAACGGCGATCCCAACGCGAAAGATCCGGTCGACAAAGTCTCCAGCAAAGTGCAGTGCGTCGCGTGCTTCTTTCCGCCGACCGATTTTCTCAATTACAGCAAGCCCGGCGAGAGCGCCGTCGGCGTCGGCATCCTTTCCGGATTCGCCGCGCCGTTTGATTTTCACGATTACGATCCGAAGCTGAAAAAATTTGTGCCGGTGACCGATGCAGAAAAGATCAGGCAGATCGCCGTCAGCATCTCCCCCGCGCAACGCGCCGACGTGAACTCCGCCCCCGCGCTGATCGCGCACGGCGACGCCGACAAGCTCGTCCCGATTCAGCAGGCGGAACTGATGATAGAGAAACTGAAAGCCGCCAACGTCGACTGCAAACTGATCACGCACGCCGGCGGCGGACACGGCTGGAAAGACATGCAGATCGAAGCCGAACAATTCGCCGACTGGTTCGACGCGCATTTGAAAGCGGCCGCCGCGCCCGCGAAAGACAAATAGCGGGCGGCTCGAGTCAGACCCGATTTACTGCTTCGTGATTCGAACCGCGATGTCGCTCTGCGCCAGCGTAGGAAATGACACGGTCAGAGTCGTGCTTTGTTTTGACGTCGATACGTTCGTGGTCTGGAACGGCGTCGCGCCGCTCGACCAGGTGTTGAACCATTCAATTTTGTAGCTCGAATTTTTCACCACATTCGCGATCGATACATTTTGCGTTGAGTTAAACGTTCCACTGTTCTTGTTCTGAATCCAGGCCACGCACACCGTCGCATTGCTGCTCGCGTTTTTCAATCCCCAGCCGCGCAGCGCGGTTGAATTGAAGCTGGGACTCGCGGCCGTCGTCGCGGCGCTGCCGAGGAAACTCACGCCTCCCATGAAATCCGCCAGGTTCTGCAATTGTGTGCGCATCGCTGAGCCCACGGTCGGATCGGTCATCATCGGAAAGCTGCCGCCATCGCACCACAGCAGCGGCGTCATGCACGCGCCAGCCGACGATCCGGCCCACACGCCGTTGTGCAAATGTGTCGGCTGCAAGGCCGCCTGCGACGCGCCGAATTCCGCGTGGAACGCCGGCTTGCCCGAACTCCACATGGTGGTGATCTGGGACGCGATCGTGTTCGCCACGCCGACTTTGTCCGTCTGGCTCGTGTAAGAATCGGTTGCGCGCATGTCTTGCCCGATGTCGAAACCGGCCTGGTCGACGCGCGAGATTGCCATCGGGTATTTTCCTGCCGCGCTGACGCGGTATGGATCGTTCGTCGAAAAATAAGTGCGCAACGCCGACGACCAGGTCGAACACTGCGCGGAATTCTGAACGTAGCCAGTCGTTCCGTCGATCTCAACGACGGCCACCCAGCCGATGATGGCGCGGCTGTAGCCCCAGCGTGCCAGGACGTAGCGGTAGTAATTTTTCTGATAACGCCACTGTGCCGTATCGACGCCGGATACAACTGTTTTGTAAAAATCCGTCGCGCTGCAAAGCGCCTTGTAGCCGTTGTTCTGCCAGCTCGACGGCCAGCCCGAAGGAATCCCATCGCACAACTGGTCGTGCGCCCACAGGCTCGGCAGCAGACAAACTCCAGCCGTCTCGGCGCGCGAAACCACGCCATCGAGATAGGCGCAGGAAGCCTGATTGTAATTGCCCACGCCGTCGACGGCGTTTTCAATCGGCGCGCGGGGAATGTTGTCGCTGGGAATGATCCATGGCGAGGCCATCCAGAAACTCAGAACGTTTTCTTTCATCGCGGCCATGTCCGCGAACGACGGCTGCTCAACGTCGTATTGCCAGCCATTATTGTGACCCACCGCGAAGCAGACCGTTCCATTGCTGTATTGAAGGTAGTGGCCATTCACCGCTGCGAATCCCGGCCAGGACGAGGCCACGACATCAAACGCCGCTGCTGTCGTCGCCGCCGACCCGCTCGCATCCGTCGCCGACACCGTGAAGCTGTAGCTTCCGACCAGCTTGGGTGAGAACCGCACGCGCCAGCTCGCGCCGTCGTAATATCCGGGCACCGTCGTTTGCGCTCCGCCCGGCGCGGTGAACGTCGCCGTCAGGTTCAGGCCGCCGTTCGCGGGAAGCGGCTCGTAAAAATGCGTTGCCGCGACGCCGCTGAGCGAAACCAGCAGCTCTAATTTCCCGTATTGCGGCACGGCCTGTCCGCTTTGAGGTTCTTCAATGCTGACCGAATCAATACTGATCGCCATCGCGCCGCGCGCGAAAACCATCACCGCCATCAACATCAAGAAATGAAAACGCATAATCCCTCCGCGTCCATGCAGGACGTTGGTTGAAAAAAGGCTGAAGAACGCAAAGGTGTCGTACAAGTCGAATAAGCGAAGCGATCTTTATACCCCTGTGCAGGTGATCTCAAATAAGAAAAAGAATTAAAAACGAGGTGCAATGCCCTCCAATGAAGTGCGAACCGGGCTGAACGATGTGCAGTCCAGCTTGATTTGTGTCCATGCACTCCTCGGACAGAGCAAAATCATCAACCGGTCTCCTGCCGTCGAGCGATAGCCCATCGCAGTCTTGGCCAGCGATCGATACGTGCTGAGGGTTCGCGCCTGCGGATCCACAGCCTCTTTAAAGTCGAATTGTTTCAAGCCCGGAAACGAATCCGCTGACAGGTCCGCGTCGAGCTGGTACGTGAAGTTCTCTGCATCCACAAACAGGCACGCCAGGCGCGACTCGCCACGGGACGCAAGGGCGAAGCTGCACTCGGCCGGGCGCGTCGCGCGCCCGACTTCGATCATGACTTTCGTCGCCATCTCATCCGCGCGAAATTCCATGCGCACAGGTCCACTGACGGCGGGGAGCGCCTTTTCGGGCTGCTGCGGCGCGACAAGGGGTGAATTGGGTGCGGGGGCGATTCGAGCCCGCGGAACCGCTTTTGGGCTGGACGAAGTTAAAAGCCACAATGCGGCGGAGATCGCGATGAGGATCAGTCCCAGGAAAATTCGCATAGTCATTCACCCGCGTGCTTTTTCAAAAACGTTTGCGCGCGCCTGCGCACCGGAGGACGCGTGTTCAGAAGCTGCCGCTTCACGAAAGCCAGCGCCGTCTTTCGCCGTGGGAGCAGATCGACCATCTGGCCCAGCGCTTCGATCGCATGGCCGCAGGCGATGTTCACGCATTCGTCGCTCGCGTATCGCCCATTTTCCACGCGCAGGATTTCCGCGGCGATGCGCGGCGCCAGGTGCGGCTTGTTGCGAGCAATCAATGCGCCGGCGCCAATGGTATTCGCCGCAGTGATCATCGCCGGCCCGGCGATGCATTTAAAATAGCGCTTAAAAATTCTCTCGAATTTCCCCTTGGAATCGACACGCGTCATATTCGCGATCGTCGCGATGGCTCCCCATTTCAACAGGCTGTTGTCATTCTCGAGCTGCTCTGTAAAGCGATCGAAATGCGGGTAAAGCAGCCCCGGATGGGATGCGCTCAGCAGCCGCAGCGTCTTCTCGCAGCCGAATTTCACCGCGGCGGACTTCGCCTGCAGCCCCTCGAAAAGCTGCGGCAGCAACGCCGGTTTGCGAGCCACGTCGTTGGCGATTTTCTGCTTGTCCGATCCTTTTCGAGCGATGCGCGAATGAAGCGCGAGCATAATCGTTCTCCGGCGTTCAGATTTTATGGCGCGAAGCTACACCGTTCGCGCTTGCAATTCAAAGCCAGCGGCCAAAGGTGTGTGATTCACCAGGCGCACCTGCCCGGCTGAATCCTGCGTTTGTGGTTTCGTGCCGGCCCCGGGTGCGCTATAAATCCAAACCGAAATCGCGTAAATTGTCGCACCGCGAAACCGTTGTTGTAACCAAGCCACGAGCCAAGAGCCCCGATGACCCAACTTCGCATTCTCAATTCCCAGTCGCGCCAGAAGGAAGAGTTCACGCCACTTAATAAGGAGCGCGTGACGATGTACACCTGCGGCCCGACGGTCTACGACAGTCTGCACCTCGGCCACGCGCGCGCCGCGATTACGCCCGACATCGTGCGGCGTTATCTGGAGTACAAGGGCTACAACGTCCGCTACGTGATGAATTTCACCGACGTCGACGACAAGATCATCAAAAAAGCAATCGCGGAGAATTGCGATTACCGCCAGATCACCGCGAAATACATCGACGAGTTCCACCGCATCATGCTCTCGCTGAACGTGAAACCCGCCGACGTCTACCCGCGCGCGACCGACCACATTCCCGAAATGGTCGAAATCGTTTCGAAACTGATCGAGAAAAAACACGCGTACGCCGCGAGCGACGGCGACGTCTATTTCGACACCAGCACCTACGCGCGTTACGGAGCGCTGAGTGGGCGCAAGCTGGACGAAGAAGAAGCCGGCATTTCCGGCCGCATCTCGTCCGAACGCCTGGCCGTGAAAAAGAACCAGGGCGATTTCGTGCTCTGGAAGCTCAACAAAAACGACAAGCCCGAAATCGCGAAGGGCGGAGCGCTCGTCCCCGGCTGGGAATCGCCGTGGGGCAAGGGACGCCCCGGCTGGCATCTCGAATGCAGTGCCATGAGCCGCGCGTATCTGGGCGTGCCGTTCGATATCCACTGCGGCGGCAAAGACCTGCTCTTCCCGCACCACGAAGACGAAAAAGCGCAGACCGAATGCGCTTACTGCGACGAATTAAAAAACGCTGAGTCGGTGAAGTATTGGGTGCATAACGAATTTTTGATGGCCAAAAGACGGCCGGAAGACGTTGTCTCGGCAGACCAGATCGACCCGGTGACTGGCGCTGTAAAAATTGGCAAGAGCGTTGGCAATGCGAAGTGGATTCGCGAAATGATCTGGCCGGAAGGCCCATACGATCCAATGGCGATCCGAATGATGATGCTCAGTTCGCATTACCGTTCGCCGATTGTGTTTGAGCCGGCGATGCTAGATGAAGCGATGGCGCGGTTAGAGCGAATCTATTCCTTCATCGAAGCCGCTGAATCAAAGATTTCGGGCCTCATCTATGGTGGAAGCTTTTTAAAATCCAAATGGCTCACTGAATTTGAATCTGAAATGGATGACGATTTCAACACAGCCGGTGCGCTTGGTGTTGTGTTCAGGATCGTGAGCGCCGGCAATCTGCTGTTGGCGGGGATTGAAAAGAAAAAGCAGGATGAATGGCTGCCCCACCTTTACTTGGACGTTCCAGTTTTAAAGCAGATTCTCGCCATCCTCGGCATCCGCCCCACGCGCGCCAAGGCCGCCGCCGCGGGCGACTCCGACAAACTCGTCGACCTGCTGATGCAGACGCGACTCGACGCCCGCGCTGCCAAGCAATACCCGCTCGGCGACAAAATCCGCGACGGCCTCAAAGGCCTCGGCTACGAAGTCGAAGACCTCCCCGGCGGAAAATGGGCGGTGAAGAAAAAGTGACCTTTAACCACAGCGCTCACAGAGAGCACAGAGAACGACTCTAATAAACTCTGTGCTCTCTGTGAGCTCTGTGGTTAAAAAGTTCGTCTGTCTCTCGAAACTCGAAATTTCCAAATCCATAGGGTATACTGTGAAACTCGTCGGGGCTAAGCGCCCCGACCACTGTTTTACCGGAGGTGTTTTGTCTTGAAGAAAGTTCTCGTCACCAGCGCCCTGCCGTACGCGAATGGCAAGGTCCATCTCGGCCATCTCGCCGGCGCGTATTTGCCCGCCGACATTTATGTGCGCTGGCTGCGCCTGAAAGGCGTCGACGTCCGCTTCATCTGCGGCAGCGACGAACACGGCGTGCCGATCACGCTGAGCGCCCTCAAGCGCAAATGTTCTCCGCAGGAAGTCGTCGACGAATACCACAAAGCCAACGGCGATGCCTTCGCCGCCGCCGGCATCGAATTCGACATCTGGGGCCGAACTTCAAGCCCCGAACACCACGTCCTGACGCAGGAATTTTTCAAGCGGCTCTACGCGAAGGGTTACATCGAGAAAAAACAGACGCAGCAGCTCTATTCCGAAAAATCGAAGATGTTCCTGCCCGACCGCTACGTCGAAGGCACCTGCCCTCTCTGCGGCTACGAGCAGGCTCGCGGCGATCAATGCGACAAATGCGGCGGAACGTACGAAGTGACCGAGCTCAAAAATCCGCGCGTTGCGATCGAAGGCGACGGCTCGACGCCGGTGTTGAAAACGACCGCGCACTGGTTCTTGAAACTCGACGCGTTCTCCGACCGCTTGAAAGAATTCGTCGCCAGCCACAACGACGCGAGCGCGCAGCCCTGGCGCGTCAACGCGCAGCGCGAAGCTGTTGGCTGGCTGAAGCGCGGCCTGCAGGGCCGCGCGATCACGCGCGACACCGAATGGGGCGTCAAAATCCCGCTCGACGATCCCGACGCGGCCGGCAAACGGCTATACGTCTGGTTCGACGCGCCGATCGGCTATGTCACGTTCACGCAGCAGCTTTTCGCAAGCAAAGGCAATCCTGAAGGCTGGCGCGATTTCTGGCAGAACCCCGATTGCCCGATCGTCAATTTCATCGGCAAAGACAACATTCCTTTCCACGCGATCACCTGGCCCGCGATGGAAATCGGCGCCAACGAAGCGCTCGCGCCCGGCGAAAAGCCATACCAGCTCGTCACGCAGATCGTGGCGAACGAGTTCCTCACGTTCGGCGGCGAGAAAGGATCCAAGAGCAAAGGCAACGCCGTTGAGATCGGCACGTTCATCGAAAAATACGGCAGCGAATCACTGCGTTATTATCTCACGACCGTCGCGCCGGAAAATGGCGACAGCAACTTCACGTGGGAAGATTATCTGCTCCGCTATAACGGCGAACTGGCCGACATCCTCGGTAACTACGTCCACCGCGTGCTCACGTTCACGCTCAGCAAGCTGGGCGGAAAAGTTCCTGAAGCCGGAGACCTCGGCCCGCACAAGGCCTTCGCGGATGAAACAACCGCGGCGCTGGCGACAACGGGCGCGCTGCTCGACGGCTGCCAGTTCCGCAACGCGATCACGGCCGTGATCAATTGCGCGCGCGCCGGCAATGTTCACTTCGATTCCAACGCGCCGTGGAAGTCGCTGAAAACGGATGTGGCGGAATGCAACCGCGTGATCTACGCCAACCTCGTCCGGGTTGCCGCGATCGGATTAGTGCTGCGCCCGTTCCTGCCGAAAAGCGCCGCCGCGATCCTGAAAAACTTCGGCATCGACGACGCGTTCCAGCCGGGCAGCGCGAGCCTGAAACCCGAAGACGTTGCGAAACCGGGACTGGCTCTCGGCAAGCCGGAAGTCCTGTTTAAGAAACTCGAAGCGAAGGATTTGCCGGCATCGCAGTAAGCGACGAATCTGCCGTGGAACGGTCGAATGAATTCGCCGCGTTCGCACGGGCAGCCAACGGCAGGCTGCCCGTGGCACACAAGTGCGAAACGTATTATCCATAAAACGCAGCGATGGCTGAAGATTGCGAGCCGCGAAGCGTCTTGTGCCTTCGGAGCCCGGCCCGCTGGGCAGGGCTACTTCTTAAACGAACACGAGCGAGAACTCATGCGTGCACTCTTTGCAGTCCCTTTCGTTTTGATTCTGGCCGTCGGACTTGTCGCCGGCGAATCCCGCCCTACCTCCCAATCCGACATTCAGAAAGCTGTCGAACGCGCAAAACTCGTCCGCGCGCAGAAAAAACTCGTGCCCGGCGTCCTGCAGAGTTCCGCGCTCGTCATGAAAATGGGCGAGGCGCGCTGTGGGCAGGCGCTGCTGAAAATCGAGAACGCCGGCGGCGAGAACGGCGCCGTCTACAAGCTCAGTGGACGCTTCAAGGCCGGCATGTCCGAGAACGGGCAGAGCGCGCTCATCGATTACACGGGCACTTTTTTGCTCGCCGCCGACCTCACCCTGGTCTCCGGCGAGCTTCGTGCCGCGTCCGATCTGCTCAGCAAGAGTGACGGCAAGAAACAGGCGGTCATTTCCAGTGCTACGCTGAACGTAAAAGATGACACGCTCTTCTGGGAGCGCTCTGAGCAGAAAGATGGCAAGGATTCGCCGAAAACCGCGAAGAAAATCGCGCTGCATGGCGTGCGGCCGATGCCCAAAAACGCGCTGCTCGCGCTGGCGGCGCTGACGATGGAATCCGAAAAAGACGGCTGGAAGCCCGAGCCGAAAAGCGCGCTCTGCGTGCCTGTGATCGACCTGGGCTGGGAGATGGACAGCTTCGAAGTCGAGCCGGCGTGGATCAGTTTCGATCAGCCCACGCACATGAATCCCAAAGACACCGCCGCGGTGATGCGCGTGCGCTCACTTGTCGGCGAAATCACCGACAAGGGCCTCGAGATCGAACCGCCGCTGCCGCAGGTCTGGCTCAGCGTCCAGCTTTGGGCGCTCGACGGCCGCGCGCACGCGCTCTCGCACCCGCCTCCCGACGATCCGCGCATCAAGATCGAACTCGCCGATCCGGCCACCGTCAACGTCGAAGGCACGCTCGATCTGGAGCAAATCGAAAAAGCCAGCGCCAACTCCAGCGCCGCGCCCAAACCGCCAAAAAAGTAAATCGTTTACATGTGCCACGGGCAGCCTGCCGTTGGCTGCCCGTGCGATCGCGGCACGAACGCTCGATGCCATTCAACCTTTTCATCGCAAAAATCTCATCGAGACGAACGCAGATTCGCCGGTCAATATTCTCGCCGCTTTCACACGGGCAGCCAACGGCAGGCTGCCCGTGGCACACAATTTCGGTGTTGCGAGATAAACTCTCGCGTAAAAAGGCCAATTCTCGCCGAATATCATTCATTTCCCCCTCACTTCCGCTTGTCTTCGCGAGCGGGTTTGCTCAAATAGCCTCCTTGTCGTCAAAAGTTCAGGGGGAGGCTCTGCTCGTGCGCGTTCTTGCTTCGTTGCTTGCCGTTCTACTCGTTTTCGTCTCAGGCTGCGGTTCGTCCACTCCAGCATCGCCCTCCGCTCCCCCGAAAGCCGACGCGTCGTCCGGCACCTCCGCGCCAGCTCCAGGGGGAGAAAAATCCGGCGATGCCGTGCAGGCGAAGGGACTCGCCGTCGCGCCGCTCGCCGACGCACCTGAGAAAAAAGGCCAGGGCCTCCTCTTAACCATCGAAGCCGTCAAGCCCGGTCCCGGCGGAAAATCGCCGCAGATCGATTGCCGCAGCGCGCGCCTGATCGCGCTCTACGTTCCCGAAGGCAGCGCCCCGACGCCGTTTCTTCCCGCCGGACCGCTGAAAGCGACGTGGGAAGGCGACCTGACCGTCGGCATGCGCGACGAATACATTTTCTCCGCCGACGGCCGCGGCAAGCTGACGCTGCTGGTGAACGACGCGCCAATTCTCGAAACGGCGGGCGAAGATCTGTCCAAAATTCCGGGCAAAACGGTCAAGCTGAACAAAGGCAAGAATCATCTCACCGCGAAATACGAAAGCCCCGACAAGGGCGACGCGATCGTGCGACTTTACTGGCAATCGGCGTCCGGCGAATTCGCGCGCGAACCGCTCCCGATCGTCCAGCTTTCGCACAACATCAATCAGAAGCCGCTGCTCGAATCCCGCCGCTTGCGCGAAGGCCGCGAGCTCTTCGCCACGATGCGCTGTACCAAATGCCACGACGCGGCCACGCTGCTTCCGAAGCCGGGCGCCGACGCCGAAGATGCGCCGGGCATGCCGGAACTCGAAATCGACGCGCCGAATCTCTCCGACGCCGGCGCGCGGCTGAACGCGAACTGGATGGCGAAGTGGATCACCAACCCGCGCGCGCTGCGTCCGGAATCGTCGATGCCGCAGGTGCTTCACGGTGCGACGCTCGAAAAAGACGCAACCGATATCGCCGGATTCCTCGCGACACTCGGCAAGAAGGAGGAGAAGGAAGAAGCAGCGGCCTCGGAAGAAGACATCAAGGCCGGCGGCGGAATCGTGGCAAAACTCGGCTGCATCGGCTGCCACACGCTGCCGGAAAAAGCCGAGATCGCGCCCGACCGCATTCCTCTGCGCAACGTTCGCGCGAAATGGAAACCGGCCGCGCTGCGCGAATTTTTGAAGCAGCCCGACAAGCACTACGCCTGGATTCGCATGCCGAATTTCCGCTTCAGCGACGACGAGATCAAAAAAGTTTCGGCGTTCATTCTCTACTCGAAAATTGACGGCGCACCCGCCGGATCCGAAGCACTGAAGGGCACACCCGACGTCGAGAACGGCAAAAAGCTGGTTCAATCCGCCGGCTGCCTGGGCTGTCACAAAATGGGCGACGGTTTGACGAACGGCCTGAAAGCTCCGGCCATCACCGCCATTCCCGACGCCGGTTGGGCCAAGGGCTGCATGGCGGCGAAGGCCGAAGGCAAGTCGCCCGAGTTCGCATTCAGTGCCGCACAGCGCGATGCGATCGTCGCGTTCGTCGGTGAATCCGCATCGACGCCGCTGGCCAAGGGCGGCCTGCATGGCGGCTCCTTAATGAGCGAAGCGCTGCCGGAATTCGCTGAACGCCAGATCAAGCAACTGCGCTGCACGGCCTGCCACAGCCGCGACGATCAGGACGACGTCTGGTCCGGAGTCGACAGCGAAGTGGAAGCGCTGAAAGTTCCGGAAGTGGTCGAAAAAGATCCGAACGCCGACCCGAACGTGCAGGAACCACAGCTTGTCGAACAGCTTCGCCCGCGCCTGACGTGGACCGGCGAAAAACTCAAGCCCGAATGGATGGCCGGTTTCATCAGCGGCAAGATCAACGAAAAAACGCCGACTGAATTGAAGGACGAAAACGGCAAAGTCATTCCGATGGGCAAACCGCGCACGTGGCTGCACGCGCGCATGCCGAATTTTCCGCGCCGCGCGCCGCTGCTGGCGAAGGGCCTCGTCGTCGAGCACGGCTGCATTCCCGTCAGCAAGCCCGAACCGGCGCCCGACGAGAAACTCGCCGAATCCGGCCGCAAACTCGTCGGCAAGAACGGCGGCCTGGGCTGCACGGCCTGCCATCCGGTCGGCATTGCCCCAGCCGTCGGCGTCTTCGAAGCGCCCGGCATCAACCTGATGCTCGCCAAGCAACGCATCCTGAAATCGTACTTCCACCGCTGGATTCGCGATCCGTTGCGCGTCGAAGCCGGCAGCAAAATGCCGACCTTCGCGACGCAAGGCAAAACGCAGCTCACCGATATTCTGGGCGGCGACGCGACGCAACAATTCGAGGCCATCTGGCAGTACTTGTTGTATGGCGAAAAAATCGTACCGCCCGACGAGTAGTGTAGTGCTCAGAATAAAGCACCTCTGAGAATTATTTGCTCCGTGCGGGCAACAACTGTAAACTAGCTACGATATCGTCGGCGCTTCGTGAGTACGTTATTTACACGAGGCGCGTTTTATGGAGAGCTCGACCATTAGCGCATTTAACGAAAAACCAGACGGCACTTGGCCGATGAGCAGCGTCTTTCGCGTGCTGGTTTGCGATGACACGGAAGAGCTGCGCAAGACCTACGCGAACGGCCTGAAGATGCTCGGCTACGAAGTTCTGCAGGCGAGCAACGGATCCGAAGCCATCGAAAAAGTTCGCAACGAAGGCGCCGACGCGGTCGTCCTCGATCTCCACATGCCCGGCATGGACGGGCTCGCGTGTCTGAAAGCCATGAAAGAGGAGCGCTCGGACATCGAGGTCCTCATCGTCACCGGCTTCGGCACGATTCCTTCGGCCGTCGAAGCGATGCGCCTCGGCGCGTACGATTACATCGCCAAACCTTTCTCATTCGACGAACTCGACCAGCGATTGAAACGCTGCATGCAGGCGCGCGACCTGCGCCGCGAAAATGTTCATCTGCGCGGCCTGTTGCGCGAAAAGTATCATTACGAAAACCTCGTCGGCAAATCCGAGGCGATGAAAAAAGTTTTCCGCATGATTCGCCAGGTTGCGCAGAGCCGCTCGACGGTGCTGCTGCAGGGAAAATCGGGCACCGGAAAAGAACTCGTCGCGCGCGCGATTCATTTCAACAGTCCCGTCGCGGCCGGCCCGATGATCACCGTCGATTGCGGCGCGATCGCGCCGACGGTGATCGAAAGCGAGCTGTTCGGCCACGTGAAAGGCGCGTTCACCGGCGCGCATCAGGCGAAGGAAGGGCTCTTCCGAATCGCGCGCGGCGGCACGCTCTTTTTCGACGAAATCGGCGAACTGCCGCTCGAAATGCAGACGAAATTGTTGCGTGCGATCCAGGAACGCGAAGTGCGGCCTGTGGGTTCCGACCGCTCATTCCCGATTGATGTGCGCCTGGTCGCCGCGACGCACCGCGATCTCGAGAACGCGGTCAAAGAAGGAAAATTCCGCGAAGATTTGTTCTACCGCCTGAACGTGATCACCATTTACATCCCCTCGCTCGCCGAACGCAAAGACGACGTGCCGCTGCTGCTCTCGCATTTCCTGAAGAAGCACGCGCGCCCCGAGCGCCCCGTCGAACGCGTCGATGCGCTGGCGATGAAGGCGCTGCAGAAATACGACTGGCCCGGCAATGTGCGCGAACTGGAGAACACCGTCGAACGCGCGCTGGCGCTCGGCCATGGAGCCGCAGTGCTCGAAGCCGACCTGCCGCCGCACATCGTCGCCGCGGGGCGCAAGCCGAGCAACGCGACCATGCCCGCCGTCGCTGTGCCTGCAGTAAACGGCGCCGGCCAGACCGCGCAGGTTCCGCTGCCGCCGATCGAAGAGCCCGCGACGGACATGGTGCTGACGGTGAGCGGCCCCGAAGAGCAATCGATCAACGACGCGCCGCTTGCTCCGCCCGCGCGGACCGAAGGCGAGGTGCTCAACGGCGAAGCAGGTTTCACGGGACAGACGACGCTCGACGACATCGAACGCCAGGCGATCCTCGCGACGCTGCGCGTGACGGCCGGCGACCGCACCGCCTGCGCGCGCATCCTCGGCATCGACAAATCGACCCTCTACCGCAAGCTCAAGCGCTACAACGTGGCGATCGGGGCGGACGATGTCGAGGCGGGCGCGGTCTGAGGCGAAGCGTTCTCAGGCATTTCAACCACAAAGTCGAAACCGCCGTTATTGCCCGCTCAACACTTTCAAAATTTCCTGCAGATCGTTCTTCACCTGGATTGGCTTGTTGGCGAACGGGTTCGTTTTCACGCCGAATTCCGCAAATTCTTTCTTCAGAGCCTCGCCTTCCAGGCTGTGATAGCCAACCGTCGTGCTCGCGGCTTTCAACTGGTGGCCGGTAATAATGCACACCACGCGATCGCTTTTGCCGATGATGCCGGCTTCGACAAGCTTCTTTGTGCCCGCGACGCTCGCCGCGCTGGCCGGCTCGCAGCCGATTCCGCCGCGTCCGACAATCGCTTTCGCGTCCAGAATTTCCTGGTCATCGACTTCGGTGACGACGCCGTTGAGATTCTCGAGCGCGCGCAGGCACTTGGTCAGATTCACCGGCCGGTTGATTTCAATCGCGCTTGCAATCGTGTTCGCGTCGCGCTGCTCGGCATCCATGTCGTGGTAGAAATTGTCGACTTTGTCCTTGTCGTAATTTCCGCCCTTCCAGCGAATGCCGAGATCGTTGTAAAGCCGGTGCAGCGTGTTCGCGCCGGCCGCGTTGATCACGGCGAGGCGCGGCAGTTTTTTCAGCAAGCCCAGCTCTTTCAATTCCATGAACGCTTTGCCAAAGGCCGAACTGTTTCCGAGATTTCCGCCCGGCACCACGATCCAGTCAGGCGCTTCCCAACTCAGCGCCTCCAGGATGCGCAGCATAATCGTCTTCTGGCCTTCGAGGCGGAACGGGTTGACCGAATTCAGCAGGTAAATGCCGAGGAATTTGCTGACTTCCTTCACGCGTTTCATCGCGTCGTCAAAATGCCCAACGATCTGGATCGTCTTCGCGCCGTAATCGAGGCCCTGCGACAATTTTCCCATCGCGATGCGGCCTGAACCGACGAACACGATCGCGTCGAGTTTCTTTCCGCCGTCCGCCGAAGCCGACGCGTACGCCGCCAGGCTCGACGACGTATTCCCGGTGCTCGCGCACGCGACTTTGCTCGCCCCGACCAGCCGCGCGTGCGTGAAGCCTGCGGTCATGCCGTTATCTTTAAACGAGCCGGAAGGATTCATGCCTTCGTACTGCAGGCGAATGTCTTTAACGCCGGTGTAGCGGCCGACTTCGGGCTCGCTGCGCAACAGCGTCTGGCCTTCGCCGATGGTGACGACTTTTTCATCCGGCGCGAAATTGAGCAATTCTTTGAAGCGCCAGACGCCCGAAAAATGCAGCGGGTTGCGGCGCGTGGTCCACTTTTTTTCAAAATCGCTGAGCTTCGCGGGAACTCCGACGCGATCCCAATCGTAGGTGGCGTCCAGCAGCGCGCCGCACTTTTTGCAGCCCGTCAGCACTTCGCCGACGTCGTAGGTGGCCGCGCAGGCCGGGTTGATGCAGCGTTGGAAAGCGGGTTCGTTTTTCACGCGATCACTATAGCGCAACGCAGCCCGTTCGCAATTTCAGGCGACCAATCCAGCCGCGCTTTCGTGTGGCATTCGTCCGCTCTCATCGTTATTGTAAGACATCTATTCGCAGTCAGGCTCCTGAGGGAAATCTATATGCTTTCGCGCATAAAATTCACCGCGCTCCTGATCGCGCTGCTTCTGTCGAGCGCTCCGCTTTTCGCCGCGGACATGCCTCTGGTCGAAAAAGTCGACGCCCAGCCGCTCTGGGCGCAAGCGCGACGCGTGATCGAAGCGCTCGAATTTCTCGGCAGCCCGCTCGCGGAGGACAAACGCGCGGCGCTCGAAAAAGCCGCCGGCGCTGGAGACGATGCCGCGCTCGTAAAGGCCATCCAGGGTGCATTCGACCCGCTCTGCCTCCTTTATGTGGACATTAATCCCGAATCGCGCGTGAAAGTCGCGCCCGGTCCCGCGCAGCCCGAACTGCTCGAATCCGGCTGGCGCATTTTTCTGGTCAAAGTTCAGAACGAGGCCGGCGTCACTGCCGAATTGAAAGCGGCGAGTCCCAATGCAAAAGCGCTCGCCGGATCGACCCAGGCCGAAATCGCCGACCGCTGGCTCGACCTGCAGATGTTCGCCGCGCAGCCTCTGACCAAAAATCTCGGCGGCCTGGCGCTCGAATACCGCATCATCCAACTCTACAGCCGCGACGCGGGAAAACGCGAAGCGAAAATCGCGTTCAACGTGGGGCAGGGGACGCAGGACCTCGGCTTCCGCGACGCCGCGGACGTTCTGTTCAACTGCGCCGCTTCGAATGAGGTGACGTTCAAAATCCTCGACGAAGAAAGTACACCGTCGATGGCGCGCTTTACCATTAAGGACAAGCAGGGACGCGTTTATCCCTCGCAGGCGAAGCGTCTCGCCCCGGATTTTGCTTTTCATCCGCAGGTCTATCGTGCGGACGGCGAGAGCGTGAAACTTCCCGACGGCGCGTACAGCATCGAATGCACGCGCGGGCCGGAGTACCTCGCGAAGACCGTGAACGTGGTTGTCAAAGGCCCGCAGACGCTCGAATTCAAACTCGAACGCTGGATCGATCCATCGAAGAGCGGCTGGTGGTCGGGCGACCATCACATCCACGCCGCGGGCTGCGCGCACTACACCAAGCCGAGCGAAGGCGTGCTCGCGCCGGACATGATGCGTCATTGTCTCGGCGAAGATTTGAAAGTCGGCTGCAATCTCACCTGGGGCCCGTGCTTCGATTACCAGAAACAGTTTTTCACCGGCGCGATCGACAAAGTTTCGCAGTACCCGTACCTGTTGCGCTACGACATCGAGGTCTCCGGCTTCGGCTCGCACCAGTCCGGCCACTTGTGCCTGCTGCGTCTGAAAGACGAGATGTATCCCGGCGGCGATTCGAGCAAACATTGGCCGACGCTCTGTCTGAACACACTCAAGTGGGCGAAGAAGCAGGGCGCCGTCGTCGGCCCCGCGCACAGCGGCTGGGGCCTTGATCCGAAAGACAAGGCCGACATCCTGCCGACGTATTCGATGCCGCCCTTCGACAGCATCGGCGCCTGCGAATACATCGCCGACGTCACGCATCTTGTCGAAGGCCCCGACGGAAAAATGATTCCCGCCGTCGATTTTCTCTCCATGGTCGACACGCCTTACGTCTGGGAACTCAACGTCTGGTACCACACGCTCAATTGCGGCTACCGCACGCGCGTCAGCGGCGAGACGGACTTTCCGTGCATCTACGGCGAACGCGTTGGCCTCGGCCGCTCGTACGTGAAGCTCGACGGCAAACTCGATTTCGATTCGTGGTGCGAAGGCATTCGCAACGGACGCAATTACGTCAGCGACGGCTTCAGCCACCTGATGGATTTCAAAGTGAACGACGTTTCCGTCGGCGAAAACGGCAGCGAGTTGAAACTCGCTCAACCCGGCAGCGTGAAAGTCCGCGCGCGCGTCGCAGCGCGGCTTGACGAAAAACCAGATCCGGTGATTCACAACAAGCCCTACCGCGACAAACCGTATTGGCACATTGAACGTGCGCGCATCGATCAGACGCGCGAAGTTCCCGTCGAACTGATCGTCAACGGATATCCCGTCGCAAAGAAAAACATCGTCGCCGACGGCAAAGCGCAGGACATCGAATTCGACGCCAAAATTGAGCGCAGCAGTTGGGTTGCTTTGCGCATTCTCGCCTCCGCGCACACCAATCCGGTCTTCGTTCTCGTCGGCGACAAGCCGATCCGCGCAAGCAAGCGCAGCGCCGAGTGGTGTCTGAAAGCCGTCGACCAATGCTGGAGCCAGAAGCAGCGCCACATCGCCAAAGGCGAGATGGACGACGCCGTGAAATGCTACGACCACGCCCGCGAAGCCTACAAAAAAATCCTGAGTGAGTCCGAGGCCGAATAACCGTTGGGGCTCTTCAGCGCCGCCTGGGCGAACCCTCTCCCTCCGGGAGAGGGCCGACGTGAGGCGAAGCCGAGCGCGGGGTGAGGGCTGGCCGTCCGAGCTGCAAGACGCTCTTGCCCCTCATCTATACTAAGACACTTTTTGGAGGAGGTTTGAGAATGGAATTCTTTGAAAACTTATTTCGATCTTCCAAGACATTCAACGCTCGGCACTTGTAAGCCCGGAAAACGCGCGCTTTTTTCATAATTCGCGCGCTTTTCGAGCTCCAAATGTCGTGTGCCACGGGCAGCCTACGGCAGGCTGCCCGTGGCACACACATCATTTACGCGTCGCACGTACCAAAACGCGTCACACGCGTAAACATCCGCGATTGAAAAATTCAGAGACGGCACTAGCGTGCTCAGCAGTTCCGGGATCTTCATCCATCTCACACGAAAGGGGCTCATTCATGAAATTTCTGTCGATGTCGCTCTGCGCGCTGGTTCTCTCCGCCGCGAGTTTCTCCGCTCACGCCGCCGACGGCAAGATGGTCCACGTCGTCTGCTTTAAGTACAAGGAAGGCGTCACCGCCGACCAGATCAAGAAGATGGAGACCGATTTCCGCGCGCTGAAAGACAAAATCCCGCAGATCGTCAGCTACACCGGCGGCGCCACCGTCCCCAGCGGGAAGGACAAAGGCTTCAACCACTGCTCGGTGCTGACCTTCAAGAGCAAAGACGATCTCGACGCTTACGTGAAAAACCCCGACCACGCCGCCTTCGCCAAATCCCTCGGCGATCTCGTCGCGGATGCGTTTGTGATCGATTACATGGAGCCGTAACGAGCTTTTCAATACCTTGAAATAGGAAATTGATTTATCGATCTCTGTGTCTTTCGCGCAAATTTCGCTCTCGTCGGCGCACTATCCACGCGCCGACGATCCAGCCACTTGCACCCAAAACAAATGCGCCAATGAATGCGACGAAAAGTATGACTGGCAAAACAAATATGGATCCTGGTGCGTGTTTGTCAGAATAAATTCCGATGACCCATAGAATCGGCAAAATTATCCCGCCAAGAAACGCGCCAAGCGCGCAGCCCTGAACAGGCGGATCCGATTCGTTGCTCATTCACGCCGCCAATCCGAAATCCGCAATCTGAATTCCGCAATTAAAAACTACTTCCCCACCGCCCGCATCGTCGCCCCGATCAACACCGCGGTGTATTTCACCAGCTCGTCAATCGTGATCCGCTCGTCGGCCATGTGCGGCATGCTGTGGTCGCCGGGGCCGAACGCCGCCGCCGGGATTCCCGCCCAGATGAGCTGCTTGCACAGCGTCGCGCCGCCGATGCCGACAAACTTCGGCGCCTTGCCGGTCACTTCTTCGATCGCCTGATACAGCGCCTGAGCGACCGGCGCGTCCTGCTTCACTTCGCTCGGTTCGAGCTCCGCGATTTTTTCGACGGTAACGCTTACGCCTTTGCGCCGCGTCGCGATCTGCTCGGCCATCTTGCGCAGTTCCTGCGTGATGCCAGTGCCTGTCTGCCACGGCAGAAAACGCAGGTTGTATACCGCGGCGGCTTTGCCCGGCACGATGTTGTTGGCGATGCCGGCGTCGGCGCGCACGATCACGTTGGTGGTCGGCGAAAGCAGCGGATGCCGTTTGTCGCTGCCGTGCGGGCGCCAGTTTTCGGTGAGGTACATAAATTCTGCGAGCGCCCCCAGCGCCGAGACGCCTTCCTCCGGAGTGCTCGAATGCGCCTGCTTTCCGTGAAACGTGACGCGCACATTCACGAGACCTTTTTCGGCGATCTCGACTTCATGCAGATAACTGGGAATGTCCGGCACAAACGCCATGTCGGCTTTCACGCCTTTTTCTTTCAACAGCCAGTCGAGTCCCAAATCCGAGCCGTGTTCTTCGTCGGCGATGGCTCCGGCCAGCAGCGTGCCTTTGAACTCGCCTTCAATTGTTTTCAAGTAGTCGCACGCCGCGAGCAACCCCGCGAGCGGGCCCTTGTCGTCGGTCGCGCCGCGGCCCCAGACCATGCCGTCCTTCACTACGCCGCCGAACGGTGGCACCGTCCAGCCTTCGCCGGCCGGAACCACGTCGGTGTGCGCCGGGATGATCAGCTTCGGACCGCCCCCCGTGCCGATCTCCGCGATCAAGCTTGTGCGCCCTTCGCCCGGATCGTAGGTCTTGTACGGAATCTTGCGCGCCTCGCAGAATTTCGCGACGTACGCGACCGCGAGATGTTCATTTCCCGGCGGGTTGGTGGTGTCAATCTGGATCAGCTCGCTGAGAAGTTTGGTCACCATTTCGCGACGGTCTTCGGCGGCTTTCAGAATCTGTTCGCGCGTCAATGCCATGTACGTTGCTCCCATTGCGTTTTTGTTTTTCGACCGAGTCATACTAATGACAGCGATGGATTTCATAAAGCGAGGATATCGGACCGCAACCCGCACTGGACTCCGCCGCCAATTTTCGGCATAAGTGAGCGTTCTACTTCATCGACTTCAGGAGATTCCACCACGTGTACGCCACTCTTCGCAGTGCTTCCCGCCCGATCAACAAAGCCGACATCACCGTCTGCCTCCTCTTTAAAGACCACAAGATCCAGCCCGAAGATAAAACGCTCGATCACGCTTACAGTTCGGCGCTCTCGGCCGCGGCGAAGCGACCGGAATGCAAAGGCGACGTGGGCGAAGTGACGGCGATCCACGCCGACGCGTCGCGCCGCTTCGTGCTGCTCGGCCTGGGCGACGCCGCGAAATTCAACGCGCAGAAACTGCGCGCGGCCGCCGGGCACTTGGCGCGAACGCTGCATCGCATGGACGCGGCGACGGTCCATGTTTCGCTGAGCGCCGCCGCGACTAAAAGCGTCGCGCCGGCCGTCTTCGGCCGCGCGCTGGGTGAAGGTCTGGGCCTTGGCGCATTCAAATTCGAGGGTTACAAAGGCGGAAACGCCAAAAGGAAAGCGCTGCTGATTTCGGTGAGCGACAAAATTGCGAACGCCGCGCTCGCCGAGGGTCTGGCGCTCGCCGAGGCCGCCAATTTCGCGCGCCAGCTTCAGGCCACGCCGCCGAATGTCGCGACCACGAATTTCATCGCCGCTCAGGCCCGTGAACTCGCGCGTTCTCTGCCGGGCGTTTCGTGCACAGTGCTCGGCGGCGACGCGCTGCGCCGCAACAAGCTCGTCGGCTTGATCACCGTCGGCCGCGGTTCCGAATTTCCGCCCTGCCTGGTGCAACTCACGTATACGCCGCGCGGAAAAGCGAAAGGCACCGTCCTGCTCGTCGGAAAAACGGTCGTCTACGATACCGGCGGCCTCTCGATCAAACCGCGCGACGGAATGCGTGGGATGAAATACGACAAGAGCGGCGGCATGGCGGTGCTCGGCGCGATGCAGGCGATCGCGCGCATCAAACCGAACGTTCGCGTCATCGGCCTGTTGCCCACCGCGGAGAATTCGATCGCTCGCGACGCCTACCGCGTCGACGACATCATTAAATATCCGAACGGAAAAACCGTGGAGATCACCAACACCGATGCCGAAGGCCGCCTCGTGCTCGCCGATGCGCTGTTCTACGGCTGCAAAAAATTCAAGCCCGACGCCGTGATTGATCTGGCGACGCTGACGGGCGGAGTCGTCGTGGCGCTGGGTTCGAATTACGCCGGCTATTGGTGCGACGACGAAAAGCTCCGAGCCAAACTCGAACGCGCCGCCGCCGACAGCGGCGAAGAAATCTGGCGTCTGCCGCTCAACGACGATTACAAAGACATGATGAAGGCCAAGCACGCCGACCTGTGGAACAGCGCGCCCGTTCGCGACGCGCACCCGATCCAGGGCGCCGCGTTCCTCAGCTATTTCGTCGACGAAAAAATCCCCTGGGCGCACATCGACATCGCCGGCACCGCCGACATTCACAAAGACATGGCGCCGTTCGTGCCCGGCCCGACGGGGTTTGGGGTGAGATTGCTGGCGGCGCTGCTGGAAAAATGGTGAGCGAATAAATCCGAAATCCGAAGTTCGAAATCCGAAACAAATTCGAAAGGGCGAAATTCAAAATTCAAAACGATCGGGTTGCTTTTAAAGCCCAGTCGTTTCGAATTTCGTCGTTTATCTGTTTGAAAATTGTTTCGGATTTCGGATTTATTTCAACTCGGAATCATCCACGTCAACCAATACGCCTGCAAAAACACAAGCACGCCCACCAGCATCGCCAGCACCAGGCTGTGCCAGAAAACGTAGCGCAAAATCTTTCCTTCTTCGCCGCTCTGTCCCGTCGCGATCGAGGCCACGACGATGCTCTGCGCGTCGATCATTTTGCCCATCACGCCGCCGGAACTGTTCGCCGCAGCCGCGAGAATCGGCGACATGCCGAGCTGCTGCGCGGTCAGTTTTTGCAGGTTTCCGAACAGCACGTTCGACGCCGTGTCGCTTCCTGTCACCG
>Ga0265314_10001927_pt1 | contig 22180 bp, 17 predicted proteins | sample 4126metaG_FD_203106 | JGI IMG/M metagenome (GOLD analysis project Ga0265314, IMG submission 203106) | Rhizosphere microbial communities from Carex aquatilis grown in University of Washington, Seatle, WA, United States - 4-1-26 metaG | ecosystem: Host-associated > Plants > Roots > Rhizosphere >... | reverse complement strand
ATACGGCGTGGTGACGACTTCGTTGCCCGGCCGCACCTCCAGCGCCATCAGCGCCACCAGCAAGGCATCGGTTCCCGACGACAGTCCGACCGCGCGACGAGTCCCGAGTGCAAGAGACAGCTCTTTCTCGAAGGCCTCGACCTCGGCGCCCAGGATGAAAGCGCCGCTATCCACCACGCGTGCGATGGCGGCCAGGATGGCCTCGCGCAAGGGCGCGTTTTGCGCCTTGACGTCGAGCAGAGGCACCTTCACGTGGGCGCCTCGGGGATGAGGACGTCGGCCCCGCTGGCGTCGTGGCCGCATCGGTATTTCTGTCCGCACGAAGCGCACGCCGGCGCTTCGCCACTGGGCAGGCGAACTCCGCAGCGGCACATCCAGCCCACCACAAGCCCTGGTACGCCCAGCACGAGTCCGTACGCGGGAATATCCTTGGTCACCACGGCCCCGGCGCCAACGAAGGCGTATTCGCCGATCGTGTGACCGCATAGCACGGTGGCGTTCGCGCCGATGGAAGCCCCACGCCGGACCAAGGTGGTCCGATATTCGTGCTTGCGCTCGATGAATGCACGCGGGTTGTTCACGTTGGTGAACACGGCCGAGGGTGCGACGAAGACGTCGGCTTCCAGCACGACGTCGTCGTAGAGCGAGACGTTGTTTTGAATCTTGCAGCCGTCGCCCAGCACGGCTCGGCTGGCCACGAAAACATTTTGGCCAAGGATGCAGCGGGCGCCGATCCGTGCCCCGGCCATCACATGGCAGAAATGCCAGATGCGCGTGCCGTCGCCGATGTGGGCCGGCTGGTCGACCACGGCCGTCTCATGGGCCCAGTAGCCAGCGCGTGCATTCGAGGTTGGGTCGGCCATCGCCGCCATAGTACACCAGCCAGGGTCTGCGACCCACCGGCGTTGGACTGGCTAGTACATCACGCCCAGGCGGAAAAGCAGGATGTGCTTGGTGTAGTCGAGCTGATCGGCGCCCGAGGTTGTCGTGCGATTGAGATTCAGCGAGTAGCTGGCGCCGGCCAGCAGGAATTTGCCGACGATGTAGTCGAGGGCCACGCCGCCCATCACGTTGTTGTCATGTCTCCCGGTCCCAAAGCGTCGATTCTCGTACCGGCCGAAGAGATAGGTGACGACCCGACTGGCGACCATCTGCTGGAAGGTGCCGTAGATCGCATCCATGTTGTAGTACTGGCCGAGAAACGGCGAGTTGACGAAATCGTGGTGGTATCCAAGGCCGGCCCGCGTAAGGGTGGAGATGGTGTAGTTGATTTCGGCAAGAATGCCGTAGCTGGTCGGACTGCCGCCCAACGAGGAAGAGTAGAAGGCGTTGTTGTAACCGCCGGCAATGTTCACGGACAGTTTCTCGGTCAGAAGGCCGCGAAGACCCAAGAGCGTCCGGAGCGGAAAGGAGGAGCTGGAGCTGGTTCCAGAGTTGAAGTAGGTGATCGCCCCTTGCGCCACCTGCGCGTAGATCGTCGTGCGCGGCAGCCAGCGCCAACCGATGTCCAGCACGCCTTCGTTGCCCATGTTGCTACCGCTGTCGTACGTGCCCTCGTACTTGTCGATGAGGTTGGTGTAGCGAAGCATGACCCGAAGGCGACCGCCGCCCGGAGCGAACCTTAGGGTCGCGGACGCCATGTTGCCGTCGTGGATGATGGGGGGTGGCGGCGTGAGGGATAGCGTGGCCGCATAGGGTGCTTGCTGGTAGCGGCTAAAGGTCTCGGAAAGCGAAAAACTGAGTGCCTGTCCAGAGGAGAACTCGGCGCTTCCTCCTAGGCTGGGGTTGATAGCGCTCTGGTCGGTCACGGCGCCATTGCTGCTGAGGTATCTGACAAAATCAACCGACCCGACGAGGTCGTAGTAGGTGCCCGAGGGAATGCTGCCATCGCGCTCGGCGTTGGTGATTTCCAGCCTGGGCATGACGTGCAGGACCCCTGAACCTTCCTGACTGTTCGAACCGTAGAACACGTTCGTGTCGTATCCGACGTCGGCGAACACGCCCGCATGCAGGATGGCTTCGTCACCCAGCTTGAGACCCGAGGCAATTCCCCTGGTCGTCAGCGACCTACCCGCACCCCCGGACATCGTCTCAAGCGAAGCCGGTGCCGAACTGGTGAGCTGCATCTGCGCCCACGACACAGGACTTGCCGCGAAGGCAGCGCAGAAGGCAAGTGCGAGTGGCCGTAGTCTCATGGATTTCCGATTAGGTATGGCTGGTACCGTGCATGTTCGTGTCAGTAAGGTTTGGCTGGGAAGGGCGCCCTATTGAAACGGACTCGCGACAGGTGGCCGATCAATAATGGTAATTGGAGGCGCGGCTGGAGCCGGCTGATCGATGGTAGCGGTCAGTCCGGGCGGCGACTCTACCACTACCTTGGTCGGTCCGACGTAGTTGGTTTCTGCCCCGACGCAAGCATCGGCCTCGGCGCGCAAAACCTGGGCCTTCTGGTTGATGATGGTGATCCGCGTGTACTCGTGCAGCTGGGCGCTTTCGTCGTGGCGCGAGACGCTTTCCTGCAAGGACTGGAGCGCTTGGTCCATGATGTTGCCGTTGACCTTCACCTGGGTCAGCTTGTCGAGCAGGCAGTTCAGGCGAATCACGTCCTTGTCCGCCTTGGCCTGCTCGGACTGCACCTGGATCTGCATGGTGATGCTGTTGATGTCCCTGCGGTATTCGCGACCTTGGCTCAGCATCTCGTCGCCGCTAATCGTGGATTTCTGCACGGTCGAAGGGTCTACCGGAGCAGGAGCCGCACCTGGAATAGGTGCTGGGGCCGGAGCAGGTGCTTCCACTCCCGCAGGCTGGGCCGATACCATCGGTGAGACCAACAGGAACAACCACATGACTCTAAACGCCCTATGCATGATGGACCTCGCAACTATTGTAGACGCGCAACCATGACGCGATATGCACTCTGTAGTGGGAAACCAAGGAAATATATGGCCTGGATAAACGTTGTGTCAACCCGACCTCCAAAATTACTGAGACGCCTGGAACACGAACGGGTAGACGACATCGACCGATCCGCCCGACGGTGCCGGGAAGCGCCAACGGCTGACCAGTCCCTTGATACATGAAGACACTTCGGTGTCGCCCATGCTGTCCTCTTCGATTTCGACCGCCGAAACCGTGCCGGCCGCGGTGATGGTCCAGCGTACCTTGACCTTGCCGCTGAGGTTGGGATTGCGCTTCAGGGCGCGCTCGTAGCAGGCCTTGATGGCGCCGATTCTCGTCCGCACCTCCTTAGAAACCAGGGATGGATCGAGCTCGCCGTCGACCGCCGGGGCCTCGCTCTTGACGATGCCGGTAATGCGCTTTTCCGTCGAGCCGGCGCCGGTGTCGCCGCCGGCGATCGAGCCCGCGCCTCGCAGACCAGAGATGTTGGCGACCTTGCCCGAGCCTCCGGTTCCCGTCTTCACGCCGCGCAAAGCGGCGTCGCCAGTGGCCACGGTAAGACCACCCACACCTTGGAATGCCTTTTCCTGGTCGCGATCCACGTCGCCTTTGCCCAGCACGTCCGCAATGGATCCAGACCCGTCGGCTTTTGCGCCAAGAAGCTTGAGGATGCCGGTGTTGCGCACCTGTTCGGCCAAGCGCGCGCGGCGCTCGGCGTCGAGGCGCGCCTTCTCCTCGGCGGAGATCTCTTTCTTGGGCTTGCTGGCCGAGGTGTTCGACGGTGCCTTCTTCTCGACCTTTAGTTCGTCGTCCTTCTTTTCGTCCTTGTTCACGGTCTCTTTGGGCGGCTCGGGCGGCTTGGCTTTCACCACCATCTGAACGAAACGGTCTGGAATCTCCTCGATGTCGGGCTTGCGCGGCCAATCCACGCTGCGCAGGTAGATGACGAAAATCAAGTGGACCAGAAAGGACGCCGATGCGATGGCCGTGTACGCCCAGTCCATGCCCGTGAAGAAGGACCCGCGGACGGAGGCCGGAAGCTGCGGCCGTGGTTGCGGCGGCGGCGGCGTGACGAACTGGAAAAGGATGCTCAGATCTCCGATGGTAACCTTGCCGCGGGAGCGCTCATCGAGCAGATAGCGCGAGCTTTGGCCTTGCTTGCGCAGGCGCCCGGCTTGCTTGAGTTGCGCCAGGGACACGACCTCGTTGCCAACCGCGATGCGGGCATCCATGGCGTCGGCGAAATGGGCGATGTAGCCGCGTGGGTTGGCCTCGAACAGTAGCCATTGCTTGGGCAAGGTTTCCGAGGGAACGGCGAAGGTGGCCTTGGACGACCAGCCGATGCTGATGTTGTCGTGCTTGCGGATCAGCCGTTCTTCGACGATGCGGCCACCCTGGACGATCCCGATGCGTAGAATGCGGGGCTTGGCTGCGGCAGATCCGCCGGTTCTCGATGCTGAGGCCGCTTTCTGGGTCGCCATGAAGTCGTTCCCTTGCAGTTAGTCCGCCTAGAACGGCGCTTTCGTCACGCTGTCCAGGATTTTGGGCACGAACTCCTGTTTCAGCTCGTGCCAATCGTAGTTTATGCCGGATTTCTGAAGCACGTAAAATGCCTCGGGCTTTTGGATCTTGCCCTCGATCACAATTTCGCCTTCGATCTTGTAGACCTTCTTGCCGCCGGCGCCGCGTTCGACCTTGACCTTGGCAGGCTCGTTGTCCGCATCTTTGGCAGGCTCGCCCGATTCGGCCTTGGCGGGTTCGGCCTTCACGGGCACCGCCTTGACCGGGATTTCCGCAGCCACCTTTTTGTTCCCCTGGGCCTCGGCAAGGGGGAAAAAGCAGAGCGATGCAAACAAGCCGGTCGCGGCTAGCAACAACGTGCGCTTGAGGGAGGAATGCATCGTCATGGCCGCCTCTGAGCAGGAGCTGCTGGCCAGCCGGGTGGCGTTGCACCTGGCGCCGCGGGCGCTGGTGCCGGGGCAGCTGGATAGCCTGCGGGTGCAGAAGGATACCCTGGGGGCGATGGTGCAGGCGCAGCCGGGTAGCCCGTGGGCGCAGGTGCCGCTGGGTACGTCCCTGGCGCAGGCGTCGGTGCGGCCTTGTTGGCGTCGTCCGCGACCTTCTTGGTCGCGCGCTGGCGATCGCGCTCTTCCTGCTTCTTCTGCCGCTCGATGCGTTTCTGCTCTTTCTTGATGCCTTCCTGCGCTTCGTTGAGATACGCGTCGGTCTCTGGCGGCACCGGCTGACCGGCCCCGGTCAGCATCTGCTTGTACTGTTGCAAGTAGGTGATGGCGGTATTCAGCTTGGCCGTGCTGTCCATGTTGGGCATCTTCTCGGCGTCGAGGTACAGGATGCCCAGATTGAAAACCGCATCGGCGTAGCGCGGGAAGAGCGCCAATGCCTGTTTGTACTCGGCCAAGGCCTTGTCGTATTGCTTGACGCCTCGGTAGGCACTGCCCAGGTTGAGGTGCGCCTTGGTGAAGGTGGGTTGCAGCTGGACGGATTTTTCAAGCACTGGCCCAGCCTCTCGGTAGTTCTTGACCACGAGATACTGTGCCCCGAGATTGTTCCACAGAATGGCGTTGTCGGGCCTGGCCTCCGCCGCCTTCCTGAATTGCTCGATGGCGCCGGGGGTGTTCTTCTTGTCGACCTCCATGAAGGCGAGCATCTGGTAGATGTCCGAGCGCTCGGCCTCGCTGGCGCCCGCGTTCTTCATCATGTCGCCCAGGGTCTTGACCCACTCGTTCTTGCCCAGCTTGAAATAGGCCTTGGCCATGACCAGCATGGCCGGCGTGTAGCGCTCGTTCTTGTTGAGCGCGGCCTTGGCCTGAATGACCGCGCCTTGGTAGTTGCGGCCGTCGTAGAGTTTCTGCGCGGCCTTGACCTCGTCGGCGGGGATCACCGCCGGCGGAGGCTCACGCCGCTTGCGCACGCCCGGCGGTGAAGCGGGCGCGTCGGCGGCCACGGCCAGCGTCGGCCAGGCGAAATTGCCGGCGAGTATCAGTGCAAGGAGCCCAGCGGGTTTCATCATGGGTACTCCACCCCGATGCGTTCATCCTTGATGAAGGGGAACTCGTCGGGCAGGTACTTCGACAGGTTCTCCCTCGCCTTTTTCACGTAGTCGTTGGTCACGCCGAGGTCGGAGGCGCGGTCGAGCGTCGCCTTCCACTGCCTCTTGGCCTCGTCTTCGACGGGCGTGACGAACTGGTAGATGGCGTCCTTGTATTCGGTTTCGGCCACGCCACAGAGCGTGGGATCGACCTTGCACGCCTTCTTGGACAGCTTCTTGACCTCGTCCGGCGGATTGTCCGCTGCCTTGACCAACTTCTGCGCGAATTCATAAAAAATGTCGCCGCGGCGGAGGAACGAGGCGAGGGTCCAGTTGGCGTCCTTGTAGTCCCAGATCTTGGCGTACTCTTCTTGCAGTTCCTTGGCCTCGGCGGTGAACGCGTCGAAGGTCTTGCGCACCTGCTTGGGGTCGCTGGTGAAGTGCAGCTGCTTGGCCTGGAAGGCCTTGAACTTGTCTTCTAGGATCAGGTAGTCGGCCTTCGCGGCGGCGGCGGCGGCCGGCGTGGCGGGCGGCAGCCGCCGCGCGATGAACTCGTCGCGAACCTGCTTGTACGCGGCCAGTACGGCCTTCTTATCGCGTCCTTGCTCGGCCAGCGTGGCGAGCTGCAGGTAGCTCTTGACCACATACTCGCCGGCGGGCGGCTGTTTGCCGTAGCGCTTGATGAGTTCGCGCAGGCAGGCCACCTGCTTGGCCGTATCCAGCGCCTTTTCGTAGGCCGTGCAAGCAAAAGCGTAGGCTTGCGCGGACTCGGACGGCTTTTCCGCGATGTTGTTGGCGTACTTCTTGTAAAGATCCGCAGCGCGCTCGTATTGCTGATCGTTGTCAAGAAGTTGGGCCGCTATACCCAGGGCCTCTTTGCGGTGTTCGTAGTTGGCGAATTTCGGATCGGTCGCGACCTTGAGATAGCCGCCGACGGCTTTCTCGAACTCGAAGAAGCGGTACTGGTTGCGGGCCGCATTCCACACCGCGTCCTTGGCCAGCGGGGTTTCCGGGTAGTCGCGCGCCAAGCGGTCGTAGCACTTGGTGGCCTCGCCGTACTTGAAGATCTTTTCGTAGATCACGCAGGCGTTGTTGAGGTTGCTAGGGGCATCCTGATCCTTGGGATTGGCGGCGATGAGATCCATCAGGTCGAGGGCCAATCCTTCGTCGAGTTCGGTGCCGGTCTTGCTGCGCGCCTGCGCGCCGCCAGCGGCCTTGCCGCCCGGTGCCCCGACCTGGGCCAGGGTGGCCGCGCCGGTGACGACCGCGATGCCGCCCGCGCTTTCGCGGCACTGCACGAGTTGCTTGTCGGTGCCCTTCTCTTCGTTTTCGAGCGCGATATCGAGGCGCTTCTTGATGACCGTGGTCTTGACCGAGGCCTTGATGTCCTGGATGCGGGCAAGGTACGGCTTGGCCAGCGGCGACTTGCTGCATGCCGATTCGCCGAATTTGTCGACGATCTGAAGCAAGCGGCCGAGCGCGCAGTCCTTGGCCTCTTCGTCCTCGATATTGAAGTCGATGAAGTAGGTGGTCAGGATGGCGTCGTAGGCCTTGAAGCCAATTTCGGGCTTAGTCGCGCAGTAGGCATCCGAGATCTCGGCCAGGCGGGAACGCGCCTCGGGCCAATCGCGGTGCTTGAGCAGTAGCACGGCCGAGGCGTAGCGCAGGTCGGGGACGCGTTCGTCGGGCAGATTGGCGACATACCAATCGAGCGCCTGCATGTAGTTCTTGTAGATCTCGTGCATGGGCAGCGCGGTCACCGGCGGCTTGGTGTTCTTCTCGTCGGGGATGGGCGGATCCTCGATGCGCCTTTCCGCCTTGAGCTTGTCGATGATCTCCTCGAATGCCTTGATGACCTGGAGAGCGGCATCCTTCTGGTATTTGTTGTCGACGTTCGAGTCGCGCACGGTGATGTAGGCTGGGATAGCCTCCTGGACCTTGCCGCCGTAGTAAAGCGCATCGGCATAGAAAGCCGAGAACTCGTAGGCGCGCTTCGAGTTGGGATAGGCGCCGAGGTATTTCTCGTAGAGCTCGGCCGCCGTCCGGTAGGTCTGCTGGCATTCTTCGAGCTTCTTGAGATCCGAAGTGTTCTCTTGCCACTTCGACCGGCAGGCTTGCGCCGCCGCGTGCACGTTGGTCGCCGCGGTTAGGAGGGCGTCTTCTGCGAGCTGCGCGGCCACTGCCAGGGCTTCTGGATTGTTGGTGTTTTGCCGGTACCAATCCGAGCCCTTGCTGTAGGTGCGGCCGAGCATTTCCCGCTCTTTGGCTGCGGCGACGAGGTTGCGGTCGCGCTCGAAGGCCTTGACAATCTTCTCTTGCAGCTTGGGCGCGTCGGCGAAGTACGGCCACATCTGCAGGATGTATTTGTAGACCGCGATGGCCTCGCCGTACTTGGTGGAATCGAAGTAGATGTCACCCAGGCGCTGGAAGACTTCCTTGACGTGCGGTTCGGTTTCGCGGCCGTGGTAGAAACCTTGTGCGCGCTGCAGGCCGCTTTCCGGATCGGGCAAGGTGTCGCCGTCCCAATCGGGCTCTGAGAAGCTGATGCCGAGGTACTGAACCGCCTCGGGCCGCAGGTCGGAGCCGAACTTGTCGCCGGCGGCCTTCTTGCTGTCGGCCCACTTGACCAGGCCGTCGAATTCGCGAATGGCGTCGAGGAAACGATTGTCGCGATAGTACGACCAAGCCAGTTTGTAGATGGCCTTGTCGTAGTACGAGGAATCCTTGAACTGCAGCACCCGGCCGTAGGCCGAGATCGCGTAGGCCAGCTCGGCAGCATCGAAGTGCATTTCACCGATGCGCGTCCACGCCTCGGGCAAGAACTTCGAGTCCTTCTTGATCGGGGTGCAGTCCTTGTAGTAGTCGACCACCGGCCCCTTGTTGAGCCCAGTCGACAGCGCACGCTGCGCCGGTGCGTCGAGCGGCTTGTACTGGTTTGCGCACACGAGCGCCAGCAGCGCCTGGCGCGCCTCGGGATCCTGGCCCATTTCGCCCAAACAGAATCCGAGCAAGTAGTAGGTGGCGTCGAGCAAGCGGTAGTTGGGGAACTCGACCAGAAGGCGGCGATAGAGACTGACGGTTTGGGTGTAGTCGGCCTTGGGCGCCTGCCCGGTGGGCGGATTGGGCGAATCGAGGGCTTTTTGGTAGTCCTCCTGCGCGGTCAAGAACTCGTCGGACGACTTCTCGTAGAACAGCTCTGCCAGGCGGAACATGACGTCCGGGGTCCACTTCCTGTCCGTCGGGTACCTGCGCAAGAACCCTTCCAGCACGGCGATGGCGTCCATGCGCCGCTGCTTCTCCTCCCGCTCGTTGAAGGAGATCATCGGCTCGTACTTCTCGCGGATGGCCTTCATCTTTTCGAGGTAGGTACGCTTGATGATTCCCGAGGCGGCCTTGCGAAAACCGCTGACTTCCTCGGCGTAGCGCGTGAGATCGGCGGCCATTTCGTCGATCGCTTTGGGATCCACGGGCGCCTGCCGGGCCTTGGCCGGGGCAGCCTGGAGTGCGCCAGGCGCGCCGAGCACGCAGAGCAAGGCGAGTGTGCGTCCGACCCGACGGAAAGTTCGAGGATGCCCCGCCACGCCTATTTCTCCTCCTCGAGCAAGGCGCGGAAGTCCTCGTCGACCGTCTTGAGTTCGAGCTTCTGTTGGTTGATGAGCTTGGAAACCGTGGAGGTCCGCTCGTCCTTGAGACCCCAGGCCACGTCGACCAGCCCGACGTCGGACTGCACGACCAGATCGTAGAAACGATCGGTGACCTTGGAGAGCATGGCAAAGGCCAGGCCACCACCCAGGCTTTGCGATTCGGTGAGGATGCCGCCGAGTCTGGCATTCGCGGCCTCGAGGTCGCCCTTCTCGGCCACCAGTTGCAGCTTGAGCTCGCCCAGACGTTTCAGGGCCGCAGCTTCGATCTTGGCGTCGAGCTCGGCCAGGCGTGCCTGCACCGAGTCGGCACGCTCGAGCACCGCTACGATGGCGTCGAAATCGCGTTGCTCGCCGGGGGAAAGCCTGTCCCGCGCGCTGGTGTAGACCGCGCGCTCTTTCTTCATGCTGCCCACCAGGGTGGCAATGGCGCCCCGATCCTGGTCGCCGGTCGCTGCGCCCACCGTCGTCTCGCGCGCGGCTTCCGCGATGCTGTTGCGGATGCGATCGTTCGACGCGCGCAACTCGACGATGGCCTCGCGCATGCTGGCCACCGGCTGAATCAGCTCTTCCGGCTTGATCTTCTGATCCGAGCGCGACTTGATGAAATACTGTTCGATGGCGACCAGCTCGGCCTCCATGCCCTGCACCATCACGTTCAGTTCGGAGGCTTGGCTGTCGAGCTCGTCGAGCGCCGCATGCGCACGCTTCTCGCGATCATGGAGCGCGGCCGCGGTGAGCGGCAACCCTTCGAGCTCCTTCTCGGCGGTCATGCGTTCGACGCTGATTTGTTCGAGCTTGCCCTTGTCCTCGCCGCTCATCGCTCCGGCCGTCAGGGCACGCATCTTGGCCACGAAACGCTTGCGCAGCTCGACGATTTGGTTCAGCACCTCGGAGGTTCGCGTGCGCACCGACGCGAGGTCGGGAAAAATGCCGACCTTGAGCTGTCCACCCACCGCCATTTCCAGGCGGGAAAGCGTCTGCTCGGAGTCCTTGATCCCGCGCTGCAGTTCGCCCACGTCCTCGGTCAGCGCGATCACGCGCGCCACAGATGGATCGGTCTTCACCCACTTGATGGCGGGTTTTGGAATGAGCACGCCGATGTCGAACTTCTCCATGCCCTTGCCGATCAAGGAATCGAAGTACTTGGGATCGGCTTGGGACTTGGCCAGGTTTTCCTTGAGCTGGAGGTGGATGGGTTCGAACTGATCGCGGGCCTGCATGAAAGCGTCGTTGGCCAGCGAGAAATTGCCGAGGCGCACGTGCAGGTTGCCCATGAGCAGGCGCAGCTCGGGGGCCTGCGGACTGTCCGGGTTTTGCAGCAACATCAAGTCCAGGGCCCGGTACGCGGACTTGTAGTCCTTGGCCTTGATGGAGGTCCAGGCCAGCTCGTCCATGGCTTCCTCGAAATGGAGCGACTGGCGCGGAATGCTGCTGTAGGCCTCGCGGGCCCTGTCGAACTGGTCGTGCTCGTAGTTGAGGCGACCGATGGCCAGGCGAGCCATCTCCTGGATTTCTTTCTCTGTGTCGTTGCGAGGTTGCGCTCGAGTGATCGCGTCGAAGCCGGCCAGCGCCGATACCTGGTCGCCCTTTTGGATCTGGGCTGTGGCCGCGAAGTAGCGCGACTGAAGGTAGTAGGGGCTGGTGGGCGGGATGTTGGCGAACGTAATCAGGGCCTCGTCGGGCCGACCGCGGAAAAAAGCGTACTTGCCGCGCACATAGGGCACCGAAGGCTCAAGCTGGTCGAGGGGGATGTTCTGCAACCGCCTGAGGTATTCGTCGAGTTCGCTGAAGTCTTCGGTGTGCAGGCCGATCTCGATGAGCTTCTGCAACGCTTGCTGTTCCAGCCGCGACCCGGTGTTCTTCTTCACCGCAAGCTGGAAGTAGTGGCGGGCCGAATTGTAGTCCTTGTCCTGGAACAGCGATTCGCCGAGCAGTACCAAGGCGTCGTCGTAGCCTTGGGCGTCGGGATATTTTTCGACGACGTCGAGCAAGACGGTCGCAGCCTCGCTGTAGTTCTTGAGTTTGAACAGCATCTGGGCATCGACCACCCGCCGCATGGCGACGGTCGGATCGACGGGGGCGGCTTCCTTGAACTCACTGGAGATGGAGCGCACGCGCTCTTCCATGTCCGACAGCTTCGTGCTTGCATCTTCGAATTCCCCGGCGCGGATGCGCGCCGCTGGTAGCAGCACAGTCGTCAGCGCGAAGACGCACGGAAGTGCACGCGAACGCATGCGCGGCGCTTGTTCGGCTCTGGTGCGAGGGGCAGTCCCTGACGGCTCGTTCATCGGATGATCCTCCGGCGTGCCGATGCTACTTCTTCGCCGCCGATGAACCTGTACCCTCGGGCGCAACCAGGTTGACCTTGAATTCGACCGCTGGTTTGTCTTCCATGTTGGTGGTGAGTCCGCCCTTTTCGTAACCGAGCACGGTCACCACGGTGGCCTTGCCGTCCGCGGCTAGGAAGGTATTGCTGGAGCTGGCCTTGAACTTGTATCCCTTGAGGTAGCTGAACACGCCGAACCCGCTGCCTTGGTAGACGAGCTGCACGGACAGGGTGTGGTTTCCCGGCTGGATGGCACCGTTGTACACATCGAACTCGGGCATGTCGGCCAAGCGGCCGGTGTCGTCGACCTTGTTCATGATCTGCACGCCGTCGAGAGCGTACACGGCCTTGATCAACCGGAAGGTCGCGCCCATCTCGTTCTTGTGCCTGATGACACAGCGGGAAGCGCCAATCACGCCGCCGAGCACGGTTTCCTTAAGCAGGTTGAGGCGCGCGCGTGTGCGGAAGACCTGCTCCTTGAGATCGTTGACGTTCCGCTCGAGCGCCTTGAGGCGAACCGCGGAGGCACTGCCGTCGCCCGGTGCAGCCGATTGATCAGGCGCGGGCGCAGGCGCAGCCATGGTCGGCGGCGCGTCCGCGGCTTCGGCGCGCGAAAGGCAAACGCTGGTAGCGAGCAAAAAGCCCAGGACTCCCCAAGTTCGTCGAGTCTTCATCTCACGGCTCCTTCTGAGCATCCAGTCAGACATCGCCGGGCATAGCCCGCCCCCACGAATCGACGTTGGAGCGGTTGCCCCAACTTCGCTTCGAAGGGATGTAGTCTATAGCAGGCGACTCCGCGTCTAGTCAAAAGCACCTCGATCCTCGGATCGCGCATTCGCGCATCCCCGATGGCAGGGCGCATCCTATCAGAGTTTTCCCAGGACCGCCTGCGCCTAGTTTGTGCCAGGTGTCGAGGGCTTTTTACCTTGTTTCCGCTTCCTTGCCCTGTTTCTGTCTGGCCTTGGCCAGTGCCTTCCAGGCAGCTTCCAAGACCGGGCCAAGCCCTTCACCCGTGGCCGCGCTGATACCGAATAGTCGCAAACCGCGTCCGGCGAAGGTCTTCTTGAGCGCGGGCAGACGCTTGCGGGTGGCGGGCAGGTCGACCTTGTTGAGCACCACGATTTCATCCCGCACCGCCATCTTGGCGTCGTAGAGCTCAAGCTCGCGGCGAAGCGCCAGGTAGTCGCGCAAGGGCGTCCGGCCGGGAATCTGGGTGAGCTCTAGGATGTGGATGAGCACCTGCGTGCGTTCGAGGTGGCGGAGAAACTGATGGCCGAGCCCGGCGCCGGCGTGGGCACCCTCGATGAGGCCGGGCACATCCGCTAGCACCAGCGAACGCTCGCCGGAAAGCTGAACCACTCCGAGATTGGGAATTAAGGTTGTGAAGGGATAGTCGGCAATCTTTGGTCGCGCGGCGGAGACGTGAGTAATGAACGAGGACTTGCCCACGTTGGGAAAGCCAACCAGACCCACGTCGGCTAGGAGCTTGAGCTCCAGGCGGATGATCCGTTCCTGTCCCTGGCGCCCGCGCTCGAAGTGCCTGGGGGCGCGGTCGGTAGAGGTGGCGAAGTGGATGTTGCCTCGGCCGCCCTTGCCCCCGCGCGCAGCGAAAAAGCGTTCGCCATGGGTGCGCAGATCGGCGAGCAACACAGAGGTCTCATCGTCGTACACCATGGTGCCGGCAGGCACGCGCAAGACCATGTCCTGCCCGCGCTTGCCGTACATGTCCTTGTTGGCGCCACGCTCTCCCGACGGCGCGTGGTGCTCGTGGCGGTAGCGGAAATCGAGCAGAGTCGACAGGCCCTCGTCCACTTCGAGGATCACGCTGCCGCCGTCGCCGCCATCGCCACCGGCGGGACCACCCTTGGGCACGTATTTCTCGCGCCGAAAGGCCACGGCCCCGTCGCCACCGTCACCTCCGCGTACGCTGATGCGCGCTCGATCGATGAAGGCGGTCACGCGCAGTCTCCTTTGCCCGGCCGGCGGCCGGGAAACGCAGGGCTAGACAGCCTCGATGCTGACGAGCTTGCGGTTGCCGGATTGGCTGTACTTCACCTTGCCGGTCTTGAGGGCGAAGAGCGTGAAGTCACGCCCCATGCCCACATTGTTTCCGGGGTGAAACAGCGTACCGACTTGGCGGACCAGGATGTTGCCAGCCAGGACGGCCTCGCCGGCAAAACGCTTGACGCCGCGCCTTTGAGATTGCGAATCACGGCCGTTGCGCGAGCTGCCTTGACCTTTCTTGTGTGCCATGGCGCTTACGCTCCTGCCTTGATAGAGACGATCTTGAGCGCGGTGAACGGCTGACGATGTCCGGTCTTGCGCCGATACGACTTACGTCGCTTGTACTTATAAATGAGGATCTTGTCGCCCAGGCCCTGGCCAAGGACTTCCGCCTCGACCTGGATGCCCGAAACATTGGGCTTGCCGATTTGGACGTTTCCGCCGTCATCGGCGAAAAGCAGAGGCGAGAAAGAAATCTTTTCTCCGGTGTTTGCGGAAAGCTTTTCGACGCGCAGAGTTTCTCCCTCGGCGACGCGATATTGCTTTCCTCCGGTTTGAATGACAGCGTACATGGCTTGGGCTCCAGAGCGAGGCGCGTAATTTAGAGGAGATTAGCGCGCTGTCAAGGGAGAACCTTAAATAGATGTCCCCGCCTTGGCACGCAGCAGAACCGAGCGCGCGTGGCCGAACAAACCCTCCACCTCGGCGAGAGCGACCACGGCCTCCGTATGCCTGCGCACGGCGGCCAAATCATATTCAATGAAGGAAGTGCGTTTGAGGAAATCGCCCACCCCAAGTGGGGACGAAAAGCGCGCGCTGCCGCCTGTGGGAAGAACGTGGCTGGGCCCCGCCAAGTAGTCGCCCAGCGCCTCGCATGCCTCGTGGCCGACGAACACTGCCCCGGCCGCGGTGACCTGTTCCGCCCATTGGCGGGCATCGGCCATCGCGATCCCTGCGTGCTCGGGGGCAAGCTGGTTGACGATGTCGATGGCGGTTCTGGCGCTCCCCACCACGATGGCCACGCCTTGCTCGGCAATGGCTTTGGCGGCGATGGCCTGGCGCGGGAGATCGGCGAGCTGGCTCTCGACTTCCTTGTCTACGCGCTCGGCCACCTCCTTGCCGACAGCCACGAGAATGGGCACAGCCAGAAGGTCGTGTTCCGCCTGGGCAAGTAGATCCGCGGCGACCCAGGTGGGATGGGCGGTCGCGTCCGCGGCGATGACGACTTCGGTGGGTCCGGCAATCATTTCAATACCCACGTCGCCGAACACCAAGCGCTTAGCCGCAGCCACGTAGGCATTGCCGGGTCCCACGATCTTGTCCACACGGGGAATGCTTTCGGTGCCGTAAGCCAGCGCGGCCACCGCTTGGGCGCCGCCAACCAAGAAGACCCGATCGACGCCCGCTTCAAGTGCGGCGGCCAAGGTCTCGGGCGAAGGTCCCGGCGTGGTCATAAACACCTCGCCCACGCCCGCCACTTTGGCGGGCACTGCGGTCATGAGCACGGTGGAAGGATAGCGGGCGGTTCCGCCCGGCACATAGATGCCAACCCGAGCAAGCGGCGAGTACCGGCAGGAGAGCCTTATGCCGGCCTCGACGGTTTGGTACGAGTGGTAGCGCTCGTGCTCGTGGTATCGCCGGATGCGGTTCGCCGACTCAGCCAGGGCCGCGCGCACGGGCGCGGGCACGCCCTCGGCCGCGGTTTCCCAATCCTCGCGCGAAAGCTCGATGGCGGAAAGGGTTCGCGCCTCGAAGCGCTGGGTCAGCTCTCGCAGGGCCGCATCCCCTTGCCGGCGGACATCCGCAATGATGGCGCGCGCACCTATTTCGATGGACTCTGGAATCGTCCCAGTGCGGGCGGCCAGGGCCTTCAGCTTGGCCTGGAAATCTGGTTCGCCCTCGACAATCGTGCGCAACATGCAAACAACACTACCGCTCGACTGGCGGGCGCGCTAGCGAGACTAGACCGCATGCCGCGCGGACTCTCCTGCACGGCATGCAATCAGTTGGGCCGGCCTTACTTCTTACCCGACTTGGCGGCTTTGCGCTGGGCGCGGTATTCCTTGATCTTCGACTTGGCCACGTCCTTGTGCTTCGCGCAGACCATGCCAAAAACCGGCGCCGCGACACCCGCGCAACCAGGCACTGGGCAGAACTGCTTGGGGCGGCGTTTACCGGAACCCGCGGGGGCCGCGGCGGCCTGCGCGAGCGAGGGACGACCAGGGCGGCGCACGGGCGCACCACCGCCCGCGAAGGCGGAGGTGACGGCCTGCTGTACGCGGCGGACGCTGTCAGCCTCGATGGCGGCCACAATCTGATTCACGAACCCTTCAACCAATGATCGGATGTTGTTTTCCATTTGACGGTTCTCTGTTGGGAATGGCGGCAGATGATGCCCCGATATCGACAAAAGTAAAGAACCTTTTTCGCTCGATTAGTCATTGGAAGCCAATAGGTGGTGAACCCGCAATTGAGAAAATCGGGAACGCACCGCGCGCAATGGAAGAGGCCTGCGTGTAAATGCACTTGACCCAAATCAATTCCCCGGAAATTATGGCCGCGTCATGGCAAAGCGGATGCGCTCGAAAGCGGGTGGCATTGTCTCCCTGTTGCGCTCAGGCGACGTGCGTGGCTTCTTCTCGCGCACTACCGACCTCGCACTGGCGGTGCTTGTTGCACTTATCGTGGGCATGATGATCGTGCCCCTGCCGACCGTTCTGCTCGATCTTCTCATTTCGCTGAACATTGGCGTTGGGGTCATTCTGCTGCTGGTCGCAATTTACGTCAGCGATGCGCTGCGGATTGCAACGTTCCCGAGCTTGCTTCTGCTAACGACCTTGTTTCGGCTTGCCATCGAAGTATCGGCCACGCGCCTCATCCTGCTCAAGGCCAACGCTGGCCAGGTCATTCATGCGTTCGGCAGTTACGTAGTGTCCGGCAATCTCGTCGTCGGCGTTGTCGTATTCCTGATACTAACCACGATCCAATACATCGTGATTGCGAAAGGCTCGGCGCGCGTGGCCGAGGTGGGCGCGCGTTTCACCTTGGACGCAATGCCTGGCAAGCAAATGTCTATCGACGCCGAATTGCGAACGGGCCATATCGATGCCAACGAGGCCCGCCGCCGCCGTGCATTGCTGGCGCGTGAATCGCAGTTCTTCGGCGCCATGGACGGTGCCATGAAATTCGTCAAGGGCGATGCCGTTGCCGGCATCGTAGTGCTCATCACCAATAGCGTTGGCGGACTGGTGATTGGCGTTCTGATGAAAGGCATGGACGTATTCGCGGCCGTGCGCACGTATACCCTTCTGACGATCGGCGAAGGTCTGGTGGCTCAGATCCCTGCACTGGTCATATCCACCGCTGCGGGCATTCTTGTCACGCGCGTCTCGTCGGAGGAAGAAGGCGGCCATCTTGGCAGCGACATCGGCCGGCAGATCCTGGCCCAGCCCAAAGCGCTGGCCGTGGCCGCGACGTTGTTCTTCATACTGGCCCTCATCCCAGGTCTGCCAGCCGTGCCTTTCCTTGTTCTCGGTGTATTGCTGGGCTTGCTGGCGTACCGATTGACCAGAACGCGGCAGTCCGGGCGCGACGAATTCCCTGGAATGCAAGGCCAGCCAGGTGATCCAAGTCTTTCAACAGGGACCGCTTCGCCATTGCTTGTACCCATCGCCATCGACCTTTCCACTGCGCTTTCCGACTCCATCTTGCCCAGGCAAGGGCTGTCCCGACTGGAATCGGAATTGCTGCCATCCTTGCGCGAAACATTCTTCATGGAGACGGGCATTGCCTTGCCAGCAGTCAGTCTGCGCAGCAACGCCGCTAGCCTCGCCCCCGGCGACTACACAATCCGATTGCAGGAAATCCCCATCGCTCGTGGGCGTGCATTGGCCAATGCCGCATTGGCGAGAGGCGAGTCGGCGCCCGATGGGCTCATCGCCGAGCACCTGCTTCGCGTTCTTCGCCAGCACGGCTACATCTTCGTGGGGATTCAGGAAACCCAAGCATTGCTGGAAGGCCTGCAGCGCACGCATCCCCACTTGGTTCGCGAGGTCGTGCCCAAACGCGTGAGTCCCGTCTTGCTCGCCGATGTCCTGCAACGCCTGGCCCGAGAAGGGATTTCACTGCGGCATTTGGGCGACATCTTGGAAGCGCTTGCCAAGCGCGCGGGCGGCGACGGCGACGCCGCCCTGCTTGCCGAAGAGGTTCGCGCGGCTCTGCGCCGGCAAATCACCTTCAAGTACGCAAATCCGGATGGGAGCGTGGGCGTCTTCTTTATCGACTCGATGATCGAAGAAACCGTGCGCGAGGCGATTCGACCCGCCGGCGCCGGCAGTCATCTGGCCTTGGAGCCGGAGCTTTCCGGGGACATCGTCGCGGCCGTGAAACGCACCGTCGCGGAGGTGGCTTCACCGGTCATCCTGACCACAGGCGATATCCGACGTCACTTACGCGCGCTCCTTGAGCCCGAACAGCCGCAAATCGCCGTGCTCGCCTATCAGGAACTTCTGCCCGAGGCGAAGCTGCAAACGCTTGGCCATATCTCGGTGTGAGTCTCTGTCAATCCACTGGCAAGTCTCTGTGGATGTAGTGTCGGCCCTCGGGACTGTAGTCCGTCGTGCATTGGCCGCGTCCGTAGAGTAGCCAGCGGTAGGTAAGCAGGCCCTCGACGCCGACCGGGCCGCGGGCGTGTAGCTTGTCGGTGCTGATGCCGACCTCGGCGCCCAGTCCAAAGCGGTAGCCATCCGAAAAGCGCGTGCCTGCATTGTGGAAGACGCACGCGGAATCCACCCCCGCAAGAAAGCGAGCGGCGGCCTCGGCGTCCTGGGCTAGGATCGCGTCGGTGTGGCGCGACCCGTGCTTTGCGATGTGGGCCAGGGCCTCGTCGACGCCGGAGACTTGTCGGATCGATAGCACCAAGTCGCCGTACTCGGTGTCCCAGTCTTCGTCGGTGGCCGGTTTCATGTGCGGGTGGCGCTTGCGGGTTTCGGCGCAGCCGCGCAATTCGACCTTGCTGTCTTGCAAGGCCTGCACGCAAGCATCGAGCGCTGCGCCCGCGCCGCTGTCCCACAGCAGGGTTTCCACGGCATTGCACGCGGCCGGGTAGCTGCATTTGGAATCGACCAGAACCCGGGCGGACATGGCCGGATCCGCCGACGCGTGCAGGTAGACATGGCAGATACCATCGGCGTGGGCCATCACGGGAATGCGCGTGTGGCTGCGCACGTGGCGGATGAATTGCGACGAGCCGCGCGCGATGACCAACTCGACCAGGTCGTCCATGCCGAGCAAACTGTCCACCTCGGCACGGTCCTCTAGGAGCACCATGGCGGAAGGATCGATGTCGTGCTTGGCCAGCACCGTGTGGGCCACCGCGGTCAAGGCGCGATTGCTCTGGGCCGCTTCGCGACCGCCCTTGAGCGCCACCGCGTTGCCGCTTTTCCAGGCCAGGCTGGTGATCTGAACCAGGGCGTCGGGACGCGCCTCGAACACCACGCCGAGCACGCCGAGCGGCGTGCTTACGCGCTGGAGAATCAGACCATGGTCGAGGATGCGGTGGCTGAGCGTGCGCCCCACCAGCTCGGGCATGCGCGCAAGCTGTCTGATCCCGTCCACGGTGGTGGCCAGCTTTTTTTCGTCCAGGGACAGCCGCTTGACCAGGGCCGCACCAAGCCGGCCGGCCTTTTCTTCCTCGCGGGCCAGGGCCATGTCCGCGGCGCTCGCGGCAAAGACCGCCTGCTTGGCGGCGTGCTCGGACAGCGCCGCTGCCAGGTCATCGAGCAGGGCACTGCGCTCGGGTCCGGAAAGCAGCGCCAATCGCCGAGCCGCGACGCGCGCCGCCTGAAGGGTTTCGCGAAGGTTCATGGGTTGGATTGTGCCACAACCCGAGAAATCGGCTAACGTCCTGCCCGTGGCCACCGGCGAAAGCGAAATCAAGACCGTCCTGATCGCGGACGACGAGATCAACATCCGTCGCGTGCTCGAGGCCATCTTGAGGCGTGACGGCTACGATGTGGTCACCGCCGCCAACGGCGACGAGGCCCTGGCCGGCATGAGCCGCGGGGTCAGCACCGTCATCACCGATCTCAAGATGCCCGGCCTCGATGGCATGGGCTTGCTCAAGCGCCTGTCCGTCGAGTATCCCGATGTTCCGGTCATCATGATCACCGCGCACGGTTCGGTGGAAAGCGCGGTCGAGGCCGTGAAGCTGGGCGCCTTCGACTACGTCGAGAAACCCTTCGACCAAGAGCAGATTCGCCAGATCGTGGCCAAGGCCCTGCGCACGCACATGCTCTCGCGCCGCGACGCCAGGCCCGAGGACACGTCGACGCGTGGCCGCTTTCGCCTGGTTGGCGAATCCTTGGCCATCCGGCAGGTCTACCAGGTGGTCGAAAAAGTGGCCGACACGCCCTCGACGGTGCTCATCACCGGCGAATCGGGCACCGGCAAAGAACTGGTCGCCCGCGCCCTGCACGACAATTCCTCGCGCCGCAGCGGCCCCTTCATCAAAATCAACTGCGCGGCCATTCCCAAGACCCTGATGGAATCAGAGCTCTTCGGCTACGAAAAAGGCGCCTTCACCGGCGCGGTGGGTTCCAAGCCCGGTCGCTTCGAGCTGGCCCATGGCGGGAGCCTGTTTCTCGACGAGATCGGCGAAATCCCTGTCGAGATGCAGGTCAAGCTCCTGCGCGTACTGCAGGAATCGGAATTCGAGCGCGTGGGCGGTATCAAGACCATCAAGGTCGACGTTCGGTTGATCACGGCCACCAACCGCGACCTGGCGGCGGAAATCGCCACGGGCGGCTTTCGCGACGACCTCTACTACCGGCTCAACGTCGTGCCCATTCACTTGCCTCCGCTGCGCGAACGCCGGGAAGACATTCCGCTCTTGGTCGACCACTTCCTCACGCGCTTCAACGAGCGCCTGAAAAAGCAGGTCACCCGCGTCGAGCCCGAAGCCATCGACCGTTTGGTGTCGCACGGGTGGCCGGGCAATATCCGCGAGCTGGAAAACGTCATCGAGCGAACCGTCCTGTTTTGCGAGGGGCCGCTCATCCGCCTTGCGGATCTCCCGGGCGAGCTCGGCGGCACGCCCAATCAGGCCATGTCGCCGCCCACCGCACCCGTGGTGGAAGAGCGAGCACCGATGGCGTCCACCTCCAGCGGCAGCTTGCCCGCGCAGGGATCGGCCGCGCCTTCGTCCCCTGCCACTTCGCAGTCGTCAGCGCCACCGTCATCGGCCCCGCCCGTGGGCGAGGAAGTCGGCTCGCTCAAGGAAGCGGTGCGCGCCGAAACCGAACGCGTCGAACGCGAACTCATCCAGCGCGCCCTCGACGAGACCGCGGGCAACGTCACGCAGGCCGCGCGCAAACTGCAAATCTCGCGCAAGAGCCTGCAGACCAAGATGAAGGAGCTAGGCCTGCGCGACAAGGAGCAGGGGTAAGTCCGATTGTGGTATCGTGACGGGCGTACCGTGATTGGAATTCGCACGCCCATCGCATTGCTGGTCGGTTTCGGGTTGGTCGCGCCGGGAGAGCCCGCAGGCGCCGCCGAGGTCACTCGGGTGCTGTCGGCGCGCAGCCCGAAGGATTTCGATGTCGACGTCTCGCTGGCTTGGCAACACGACAGCAGCCAGGCGTCCATCAAGCGCGAAGTCATCCAAACCACGGGCACCGCCGTGGTCAACGACCTCATCTACCACCAGGTCCGCGACTCGATGCTACTGCGCGCCGAGGTCGGCCTGGTCCACGATCTCAGTTTCTTCCTCGCTGGCTCTCTGGTGCTCGGCGACCAGCGCGGCCTGGACTTCGACCGCAGCGGCGATTGCGCAGCCCAGCCCTGCCTCGAAACCCTGCTTCGCGACGGCATCCTGCCGGGCACGCAGGCCACGAGCTGGGGGCTCGATGCGAACCACGGCGTGCCCTTCCAGCCGCCCTCGGGGCAGGTCTTTCGTGGCCCCGACCGCAGCGGTTTCGAATACCTCGGCCTCGGCCTGCGCTGGGCCGCCATGAACCAGGGGCGCGATAGCGTCAAGCCTACGTGGATCGTTGGCTTCGAAACTCGGCTTTCGGTGGCCGACGACCAGCGCTTCGATCCGGGCAAGCCATCCGCCAATCGCAGCGTCGGACTTGGCTACCACCAGATTCTCCTGACCACCATGTTCTCGCGCAGGTTTGGCGACTATGAACCTTACATGGGCGGCTTTTTCATGCAGCCCGCGCTGACCTCGTCGAGCGTGTACAAGAACGTCGGCACGGG
>Ga0265314_10001924_pt1 | contig 22195 bp, 19 predicted proteins | sample 4126metaG_FD_203106 | JGI IMG/M metagenome (GOLD analysis project Ga0265314, IMG submission 203106) | Rhizosphere microbial communities from Carex aquatilis grown in University of Washington, Seatle, WA, United States - 4-1-26 metaG | ecosystem: Host-associated > Plants > Roots > Rhizosphere >... | reverse complement strand
GCTGCCACCGGGGTGATGTCGGCAGGCTTGTTGGCCAGAGGGTGTGAATGGGAACAGGCTGCGACGGACAAGATCGCAATCGCAGCCAGCCCCGTTAGGAGAGTGTTCGCTTGTTTCATACGGCTTTCCTCCATTAAGGCATTCGACAGGGAAACCGGCAATCCCATGTAGACGGTATTCCTTATCCGGACGCTCAGGTTAGACTTAATTCCGATGCCGGTGTTGCCCCGAACCACTAGACGGCCCGGCGGACGGCCCTTCCTTTTGGCAGGGTTCGGAAGCCTTCTGCTGCTGATGCTGGTCGCCGGCGGCTATGCGTTGACAACGCTCGAGCAGGTCCGCGCCAGTGACCTGGCGGAACGCGACATCCATCTGCGTCGCGACCGCGCACTCGACCGGGTTCGAACCGGGATCTACCAATCGGCCATTATTATGCGCGATTACCTGCTCGCGTCTGGAGACAAGAACCAGGACGAGAAAAGTGGCGCGGCGCAGATTGAACGGTTCGCCGAGACCCGCGACCAAACCGATCGGGCCTTGGCCGAATGCGCCACCCTGATCGACCCTACCGAGAACGACGCCATACGCGAACTGAACTCGGAGCTCCGGGTTTACTGGAAGCTGCTGGGTTTCATTACCCAGATTCCAGCCGAGAACCGCCTCCTCCGCGGCTCTGAGTATTTGTCCAACCAAGTCCGCCAGCATCGCGCCGAGCTGATCCAGATGGTGGACCAGGTGGACGCCATCAGCGCCCGCCAAATGGCCGCGTCCGACGCCCGAATGAATGAAACGTTCGGCCGGCTGCGCCGCCGGCTGACCATGATCGTCGCGCTGGCCGTTGGGGCGGGCCTGCTGTTGGCCGGGTTTACCATTTGGCGAACTCTGCGCCTGGAAAAAGAGTTGGAACAGCGCTACGGGCAAGTCTTGCATGCCCAGCAGGAGCTCACGGAACTCTCCGCGCGCCTGGTTTCCGCTCAGGAAGAAGAGCGGCGCAGCATTTCGCGCGAGCTGCATGACGAGGTCGGCCAGTCGCTTTCGGCTTTGCTGATGGAAGCCGGAAACGCCGCCGCCCATGTCGCTCCGAATGACGCGCACGTCCGGCAGCACGTGGATTCGATCAAGAAGCTGGCCGAAGCCAGCGTGGACATCATCCGCAACATGACCCTGCTGCTGCGCCCCTCCATGCTCGACGATTTCGGCCTGGTGCCGGCGCTCGAGTGGCAGGCGCGCGAGGTTTCCAAACGCACCGGAATCCGCGTGCAGGTGGCGGCGGCCGATTCCGCCGGGGAGCTGCCCGACGCTCTGAAGACCTGCATCTATCGCGTGGTCCAGGAAGCCTTGCATAATTGCGCCCGCCACGCTCAGGCGCGCTCCGTACGTGTGGTGGTGCGCCAGGAAGATTCCAGGATCGTTCTTTCGGTGGAAGACGATGGCCGGGGGTTTGACGCCCGCCGCGTGCGCGGCCTGGGCCTGGTGGGCATGGAGGAACGGGTCCGTCACCTGGGCGGCGCCTTCCATGTTCGTTCCACTCCGGGCGCTGGAACTACGGTGGATGTGGAGTTGCCCCTTGCGAGCTGAATTGAAAAGGGGGGCAGGCTACTCTGTCCCCTCCAGCAAACTCCTGACTTCACCCGCCAGCGTGGGAGTGGACAGAGCTGCCTGTCCCCTTTTTCTTTCTCAGGCTCAGCCTGTGCGAGTTTTCTCCACATGATCCGCATTCTCCTGGCCGACGACCACACCGTCATGCGCAACGGCTTGCGTCTGCTGCTTGAGCGCCAGCCGGACCTGAAGGTGGTGGGCGAGGCTGCGGATGGGCGTCAGGCCGTGGACATGGCTGCGGCCGAAAATCCCGACGTCGTGATCATGGACATCGCCATGCCGCAATTGAATGGCGTCGAGGCGACGCGCCAGATCGTGAATCGAAATCCCAGTACGGCGGTGGCGATCCTCAGCATGCACAAGGACGAAAGCTACGTGATCCGGTCACTCAAAGCCGGCGCGCGCGCCTATCTGCTGAAGGATTCCGCCGAGGCCGATCTCATTGCCGCCATCAGCGCGATTACCGAGGGCAAATCCTTCTTCAGTCCGGCGGTCCGAAGCCTGCTGAAAGAGGATTACATGCACCAGCTCGACGAGCTCGGCGCGGAGGATAGCTATGAGCTGCTCACCAACCGCGAGCGCGAAGTCCTGCAACTGGTGGCCGAGGGCAAGGCTAACAAAGAGATCGCCGGGATGTTGAATCTCAGCCTGTACACGGTGGAAACGCATCGCACCCACATCCTGCAAAAGCTGAACCTGCACAGCGCACCGGAGCTGATCCTCTATGCGGTGCGCAAAGGAATCATCAGTTAGGCTTCCGGAACTCCCAAGCTCCGTACATCAAATCCGTAGAAACCTGCACATGCATCACCCGCATCAGCGCCTTGTGCGTCGGCGAAAAAGAGACATAAGGATGCAACTTGCCCTGCGGTTTGAACTCAGGGGCCTTTCGTAGTTCGGTTTCCAGCCGCTCGAGCACATGTCCGGGCGTGACGTCACGCGGGTTGCGCAGAAACCACACGTGCCGGATCTTAGGATTGGCGATTTCCCGTTGCGCCGACTCGGCGTCTTGCTCGGTAAAAATCTGCCGCGTGGAAAAGCCCGGGAGGTAATACTCCAGCACCACGCCGCTTAGATTTGGTCCGTCGACCAGCACCATCGTATCGGCGGGCACGGAGCCAACCGCGATATCCCGCGCGATGCGGTCCATCGGCGCGAGATAGCCGATGTTCAGCAAATCGTGCGCCTGGAAGTAGCTACCGATACCGATCACGTTCGCTACTAGAAGTGCTCCCGCGATCAAGGTCCCGGCGCGCGCACTGGATTCCGCTCCTTTTGCGATGGCGAGCAAGGCGAGCGGCAATAAGAATAGCAACCGCGCCGGACCAAACGCGTAGGACACCCAGCCGGCTACACCCGCGAATCCGATCAAGGCCGTCACGGCTGCCGGCAACAACCAATCCCGCGCGGATCTTTCTCCCGATATTCCCGTCCACAGCAGCCACATTACGGGAATCGCGAGCAACGCCGTCACCGGGAGCATCCGCACCGGAATCGCCTCGCCATAGAAAAAAGAGAAGATCCAGTAGGCCAGCTTGACGCCCGATTCAAGAAAACTGTTACCGGTGAGCAGAAGCAGCGCGGGTTTAGCGCGCCACACCGCCAGCACCGATGCGAGCGTCATCAGCCAGGGCAGATAAGCTGTCAGCACGATTGCGTTTCCCATCAGCAACTGGTTCGGCCGCCGGCGCGCATACCGCAGCAGTAGGAGATCAGTGCCGATCCACGCCGCGATCCCCGGCACGTAATGCGTATACAACAGCGCCGCCAGCGAACCGGCCCAGATCAACAGCTTCTTCCACGAACCGATCTCCTCGCTCCAGCGCCACGCCGCCCACGCGACGACGATGAACGCCAAAACCTGCAGGCTGTAGGATCGCGCCATTCGTGAGTACAAAAGCATGCACGGCGACAGGGTCCACAGTGCCAGACACCATGCCCGTAGCCGACCCGGAACATGCTTCAGCCATAAACGATCCAGCGCGATGGTCGTCAGCAGGGCGAACACAACGGACAGCATGCGCAGTTGCGCCAGCGTTTCTCCGCCGGGCGCGATCTGGATCCAATAATGTGCCAGCAGAAAATACAACGGCGGATGCACATCGCCGCGGACCATCTCGAGCATCGCATCGATCGGCAGCCGCGCGGCACGCACCGTGAACAGCTCGTCATTCCACATCGGAAGCAGACCCAGCAGGTTGGTCATCAGCACGGACTGCACGATCAGACAAAGGATGAGCCACGCGTCCGCTCTGCGATTATTCGTCATCGTTCTGATGTTTGAGCGTACCGTACCTGAGGTAACATAATTGGCGGAGATATCCATGCGCTATTCGGAAGTCACGCCCAAGGAAATCTACCTGAACCGGCGCAGGTTCCTCACGGGAGCCCTGGCTCTGCCTATCCCCGCTGCCGCCGCGGTTCTTAACGCCTCTAAAACCGCGTTCAACACAGGTAAAGAAGGCGGTGTCGAAAAGATCACGTCGCAAAAAATCGTCGCCAGCTATAACAACTTCTACGAATTCGGCACGGGCAAGGACGAGCCCGCCCAGAATGCTCCCAAGTGGAAACCCAATTCCCCATGGACCGTGCGGATCGAAGGCGAGGTGGCGCAGCCCAAGACTCTGGACGTCGATCAGATTCTGAAGCTCGCGCCGCTGGAGGAGCGCGTCTACCGGCACCGCTGCGTGGAAGGTTGGTCGATCGTCGTGCCCTGGATCGGCTTCCCTCTTAGCGCGCTGTTAAACCAAGCAAAGCCCACCGGCAAGGCCAAGTTTGTCGCCTTCGAAAGCTTTTACGACCCCAATATAATGCTCTCGCCAAGGAAGGCGGGAATCCAGTTTCCCTACGTCGAAGGCCTGCGGCTGGATGAGGCTATGCACCCGCTTGCGCTGTTGACCGTCGGCATGTATGGCGAGACGCTGCTCAATCAGAACGGTGCGCCACTCCGGCTCGTGATCCCGTGGAAATACGGCTTCAAGAGCATCAAGTCGATCGTGCGGCTTCGCCTTTTGGAGAAGCAACCCCCCACCACCTGGAGCACGAGCTGGCCTGCCGCCTACGGTTTCTACTCCAACGTCAATCCCGACCACGAACATCCTCGCTTCAGCCAGAAGGATGAGGAAAGACTGGGCGAAGGAACCCTGCTGAAGCCGAAGGTCATCCAAACGCGAATGTTCAATGGCTACGGCGACCAGGTTTCGAAGCTGTACGCGGGCATGAATCTCGACCAGAACTACTGATTCGGAAATAGACCGCCCCGCCCGCCCGATGCCCTTTTATGGAGTTACTATTGAATGGGAGCTTCTGAACCATGCTGATCCGGAAACCTGCTGACCTCCACTATTCTGATGTCACCCCGAAGGAAGTGTACCTGAACCGGCGCCGTTTCATCGGCGCGGGCGCCGCGACTCTCGGTGCCGCGACACTGGGCGCGTTAGCCCTGCCCTCCACCGCGCTGGCGACCACCAAGATCAACGGCCTGGCCCAGACCGGTCCCTTTCACAACCTGGGAGACGAGAAGCCGTCGCCCAAGGCCACCGTCACCGGCTACAACAACTTCTACGAATTCGGTACCGGCAAGGAAGACCCCGCTCAGAACGCCCCGAAGTGGAAGGTCCCGACGGATTGGCAAATCCGCATCGAAGGCGAGGTTATGCAGCCCAAGACGCTCAGCCTGGATCAGGTGATGAAGCTCGCACCGGCCGAGGAGCGCATCTACCGGCACCGTTGCGTGGAGCGCTGGTCAATCGTGGTGCCATGGATCGGCTTCTCCCTCAGCACCCTGCTCAAACAGGTTCAGCCCACCGGCAAAGCCAAATATGTAGCCTTCGAGACCTATTACGATTCCAAGGCCATGCTGTCGCCGCGCGAAGCCGGGATCCCCTTCCCTTACGTGGAAGGTTTGCGCCTGGACGAAGCCATGCATCCGCTCACGCTGCTCTCGTTCGGGATGTACGGCGAGACCATGCCGAATCAGAATGGCGCGCCGATCCGGCTGGTGATCCCGTGGAAATACGGATACAAGAGCATCAAGTCGATCGCCCGGATCCGCTTCGTCGAGAAACAGCCGCCCACGGATTGGGGGATTTACTCCGACCGTGAATACGGGTTCTATTCGAACGTGAATCCGGAAGTCGACCACCCGCGCTGGAGCCAGAAAGAAGAACAGCGGCTGGGCAGCGGTTTCCTAGGACAAGGCACCCGCATGGCGACGGTAAAGTTCAACGGCTATGGCGATCAGGTCGCCAGCCTATACTCCGGAATGGACCTGCGCGTTAATCACTAGAACCCGCGCTCGAAGCGCCTGGTTACATCGGCCGCATGAATCGATTTCTCTCCAGCCCGTGGACCAAGGCAGCGGTGTTTGTGCTGGCCCTAGTCCCCCTGGGCGTGCTGCTGTGGTTGTGCTGGGAGGCCTACCGGAGCAGCGACTTTGTTCCGTACGTCACCGCGAATCCGATCGAGTACATCACCCACTACACCGGCGACTGGACCATCCGTTTCATCTGCTTTACCCTGTGCATCACGCCGCTGCGGATGCTGCTCAACAGGCCGCAGATCACGCGCTTCCGCCGCATGCTGGGGCTGTTCGCGTTCTTCTATGGCAGCGTTCATCTGGCGGTCTGGTTATTTCTGGACCCCAAGCAGAATACGATTCCCGCCATATGGGAAGACATCATGAAGCGGCGCTATATCACCGTCGGCATGCTGGCGTTCCTGGCCATGTTGCCTTTGGCGATCACATCCACGGCCGGCTGGGTGCGCAGGCTGGGCTTCAAACGCTGGAAGAAGCTGCACAAGCTGGTGTATCTGGCGGCCATCGCGGCCGTGATCCACTACTGGTGGCTGGTCAAGTCCGATATCCGCCTGCCGTTGATGTACGCCGTGATCGTAGCTGTGCTGCTGGGGTATCGCATCATTGTGTGGATGCGGGATCGCAAACGCAAGCCTGCGGTTAGCGCGCAACCAACCGTTTCAGCCGGCTGATTTAGGCTGAGCGTTGGCTTCCGCGCCTGGAGGAGTCAGCACCGCCACGCAATTGCGTCCCTGGTGCTTGGCCATGTACAGCGCGTCGTCCGCGAGGTGGATAAGTTCATCCGCGGTCGATTCCGCGTCGGGACGCCAGCTGGTGGCGCCGAAACTGCACGTGACCACATGCGCCACGTCGCCGATCAGCATCGGTTCGTTGGCCAGAGCCGCCCGCATGCGCTCCGCCTGATTTCCCGTGCACCGCTCGTCGCAGCCGGGAAGGATGATCAGGAACTCTTCGCCGCCGTAACGGCCGATGGAATCGTAAGGCCGCATCGCGGCCGACACGCGCCGGGTGAACTCGCGCAGCACCGCATCGCCCGCGAAGTGGCCGTAGGTATCGTTGACCGATTTGAAGCGGTCCAGATCCGCCAGGACCACGCCCACCGACCGCTTTTCTCGCGAAGCCCGCGAGAGCTCACGCGTTAGCACATCTAGAATCGAAGACCGGTTCCAGATCCGCGTCAGGAAGTCCTTGGTCGCCTGCTCGCGAAGCTCTTCGCGCGCGGATACCAGCTCGCGCTGCAGGTCGATGATGCGCGTTCCGGCACGCAGGCGTACTTTCAGCTCGTGCTGGTCAAAAGGCTTGGTCAGATAATCGTCCGCGCCCGACTCCAGCCCTTCGATCAGATCCTCGCGCTGGCTTTTCGAACTGAGCAGGACGATATAGGTGTAGTCCAGATCCTTGTTCTTGGAACTTTCGCGTACGCGGCTGCAAACTTCCGGTCCAGTGAGCCCGGGCATGACCCAATCGAGAATCGCCAGCCGGGGAGGATTTTCGCCTTGCAGCAAATTCCACGCTTCCACACCGTCGGTAGCGACGACCACTTCGTACCCCCACTTGCGCAGGGTAGCCTCAAGCAGATGCCGGGAGACCACGCTATCGTCGGCGATCAGGATGCGCATAACAGTCGTAAGAGAGGGCCACTAGGCACCCTATCCCTAGAATATATCGGCAGTTTCAGGATTCCTCGGATTTTTTGCCCGCGCGGCCGCTATCCGGTGGCGTATCATAGGGTTTAGAGGGTCTTTGGCCCTGAAGTTTACGGGGTCGCTGGCCGAAGTTTTAGTGGGTCCGTCCGTTCCCCCCAAGGAGAGTGTATGCAGAATTCGGTTCTGGTTCCGATGGTTGTCGAGCAAACTTCGCGAGGCGAGCGAGCCTTCGATATCTACTCGCGCCTGCTGAAGGAAAATATCATTTTCCTGGGCACGCCGATCGACGACAACGTAGCGAACCTGGTGATCGCCCAGATTCTGTTCCTGGCGGCGGAGGATCCCGAGAAGGATATTTCGCTGTACATCAACTCTCCCGGCGGCTCGATTACAGCGGGCTTGGCGATTCTCGATACCATGCGCCTGGTGCAGCCCGATATCATCACGTACTGCGTGGGACAAGCGGCCTCCATGGCAGCCGTCCTGCTCGCCTGCGGGACCAAGGGTAAGCGGAACAGCCTGCCGCACGCCCGCATCCTGATCCACCAGCCGTCCATGAGCGGCCTGGGCGGACAAGCTACGGACATCGACATCTACGCGCGCGAAATCCTGCGCATGCGCGAGACGCTCAACGATATTCTGGCCAAGGCCACGGGTCAGACGGTCGACAAGATCGCGCGCGATGTGGATCGCGACTACATTCTGGAACCGGTCCAGGCGCTCGAGTACGGCATCATCGATCACATCATCGAGAGCCGCGCGCTGGCGCCGGTGACGAAGTAGTTTTTGGGGCAGGCGTAAGCGATTCCGGGATCTCCGCTTTCACGTACGGCGCCTCTTTGGAAACGATCCCGGTCACTTTCACGTCGATCGAAACGATCGAAGGCGGCTTGGGCGGCCGGGACGCCCACCACGCGCCGGCTACCGTGATGATCAGGGCTAGCGCGGCCGAACTCCATTTCCACCAGGGTCCCCGCATCGTTTATTTCGGGACCTCATACGCTGCGTCGTAGCTGGTCCGTCCATTGTTCCAGTAGACCTGTTGATGATCGCCCATGAAATCCGGGCCCGGGGCGTCCATCTCGAATCCCGGCGCGCTGAGCGGAGTTCCCGATACCGAAGCCGCCCGCACCAGGTCCGGCCGATCGGCCACGTTGCGCAAATCCAGCGTGACCCGGCGTCCCGACTCGCGCAGCGCCCGGAACACTCCCTCCTGATAGACCTGCACGGACTCGTCGCCGGCCTCGATCTGCACGCCGCGGATCAGCGGACAGGCGTCCAGAATCCCGCGCAGGCGGGCGTAAATGTGCCCAGGATCGCCCTCCAGGTGGCGAATGCCCAGCACGAAATCGACACCGTAATCCGGGGCGATGTCCGAGAGCATGCGCAAGCGTTCGATATCCGCGTCAGCCAAGGTGATCATCAGGCTGATGCGGTTGAGACGGGCGCGCGCGAGCATCTGAAAATAGGCACGCCAGTGATCGTCCGAGGTGAACCAGGGCTGTGTCAGATCGTAGGACCGCAGCGTCATGCGGACGCCGCGCACGGCTGTCGCCGGTTTTCCGCTGGCAGCTTTGAGCTTCCCGTTCGCGCGAATCTGCTCGGACGCTTCGATCAGACCGTACATCAGGCCGCGCAAATCGCCGCCGGTGATGCGCACCATGCCGGTTTTGTACAGCGTGATGCTGAACGTTTCGGGCGGATTCAGGCTCAGCTCGGTGTCGACGTGAAGTTTGATCTTGCGCTCGGCGACCGCCGCGTTCAATTCCGCGGTGCCGAAGTCGACCGGCCCGGCCGCATGTACCGTCGCGAGGGTCAGGAGCAGTAGAAACACGGGGACAGCCCGCATGATTCCGCCGCAGTAACTCTCAGGCGCCGATCGATCAGCAGCGGCGGAAACATGTAGGCTGTCCCTTCTAGTCCACGACGGCACTCCAGCCCCTCCGCGAAAGATTGTGATAAATGACGGCGAAACCGATCGCCCCCATCGCCAGCAGCTCCAGTCCGGTGCCCGTTTCATGCAGCAGAAGTTTTCCGACGCCGAAGAGTGCTCCATAAATCAGCATACAGCCACCGGCCCAGCACAAGAGATTGGAGAACCCATCACGCGACGTCTGGACGTCCGGAGCGAGCGCGGCGATCGGCCCCCACCCTGTCTTAGACGGACGAGTCCGCCGGTAGAAAGCAAGCAGAACGTCGGTTTTCTCAGGAGCGGTCAGGAACGTCACAGCGAGCCAAATCGCGGTAGTGATCGCCACAGTCGTGATCATCAGGTACGCGAAGTCCAGAGGCTTGTCGCTATCGAGTCCCCACCCGACTTGCAGCCCCACCGACACGACGAACGCCGTCAGCATCGCCGAAACTTCACTCCAGGCGTTGATCCGCCACCAGTACCAGCGCAGCAGCAGGACTCCTCCCGTTCCCGCGCCGGTCACGATCAGCAGCTTCCACGCGCCTGCGATCGAATCGAGATAGAACGTCACCACCGCCGAAACCAGCGTGAGGAAGATCGTCGCCACGCGGGAAATCATCACGTAGTGCTGCTGGCTCTTGCCCGGTTTCCAGAAGCGGCGGTAGAAATCGTTCACCAGGTAGCTCGCGCCCCAGTTGAGCTGCGTGGCGATGGTCGACATGTACGCCGCGGCGAACGCCGCCACCATCAGGCCGCGCAGCGACGGCGGCAGCGTCGCGATCATCACGCGAATGTAGCCGGTCTCGGGTCTCTCAAGCCCCGGGAATAAGATCAGCGATGCGAGTCCGACCAGAATCCACGGCCACGGTCGAATCGCGTAGTGCGCCACGTTGAACCACAGGGTCGCCAGGAGAGAATTTTTCTCATCCTTCGCGCTGAGCATGCGCTGCGCGATGTAGCCTCCGCCGCCCGGTTCGGCACCCGGGTACCAGGTCGCCCACCAGTTGAGCGAAATGTACACCAGGAACGTCAGTAGCGGCATCCAAGCCGAATGCAGATCGGGGACGAAATTGAGCACCGACCCACCCCCCGGGCGCGTGGCGTCGATCAGCAACAGCTTCTGCTTCATCGCTCCCATGCCGCCCACGGCCCGCACGGCGAACACGGCCAGCACGATCACCATGCCCATTTTGATTACGAACTGAAAAATATCGGTGACCAGTACGCCCCAGAGTCCGGACAGTGTCGAGATCAGCGATGTAAGAACAATGAGCCCGATCACGATCGCCAGAGCTTCGAGCTTGGTGATTCCCAGAATCAACATCAGGATGTCCACCATCGCCTTGTTCACCCAGCCCAGGATGATGCAGTTGATCGGAATCCCGAGGTACAGCGCTCGGAATCCACGCAGAAACGCCGCGGGCTTTCCGGAGTAGCGGATCTCGGCGAATTCGACGTCCGTGGTGACGCCCGAGCGCCGCCACAGGCGCGCGTAGAAGAACACCGTCAGCATGCCGCTCGAAACGAAGCACCACCACAGCCAGTTGCCGGCGATCCCGTTGGCCGCCACCATCCCAGTCACGGCCAGCGGCGTATCGGCGGCAAAGGTGGTCGCCACCATGGAGGTCCCTGCCAGCCACCACGGCACGTTGCGGCCCGAAAGGAAGAATTCGTCAACGCTCGACTGCGCGCGCGACTTGTAATAGAAGCCGACGGCGAGATTAAACAGGAAGTAGAGCCCGACCACGGCCCAGTCGGCGAAGGTGAGTTGCACTCAGGGGGATTATAGCGAGTCGTGCAGCGGCAGCGGCGTCACGGCAGAACGCATTTGCCGCGGAAGATCGGACGGGCGGGTTGGGGAACGCCTCCGAAACGCGAGAATCAAGAGCATTCCGCCGCCTCCGCCGATCGGGCCCAGAATTGTTCCTGCGAGCGGACTGAGAAACATCATGATGACCGAACCTTCGAGCGCATCGGAGTATATAAAATCGGACAATTGCTCTTCGGTCGGCGGTGGTGTGGGCGTGGATAGTTGATACTCGTGGATGTTGCCGGGATCCTTCATCATTGCGTCGTGGAATGCGATGGTGATTCCCATCCCAGTGACGAAGAGAATCGAGCTGCCGATCAATCCGCTCAGCGCGCCAACCTTGAGCGCTGCAACGAAACTTCGTGTTCGACAAGTGGCCACAACACCCGCCAATGTAAGCGACGCAATCCCGCCCGCTGTGAACCAAATTGGCCAAGGCAGTCCAAAAAGGATCGGATGAAGTTCACGCAGATGCGCGAAAATGGGCGTTCCGAACAGATTCCCGGTCGCGAACATTGCAGTCAGCATCGTTCCGACAAGTACGCCGAAGGTCCAGCTCAGCGTTCTAACCATGGCGGAAGTATATCAGGCGAGAGTTGCGGGCGTCGTGGCCGCCCAATTGCTTAACGTTACGGCGATGGCCATAGCTCACAACCTTCGATGGGTGATATTTCTCAGTGCCGCGAGCTGTATCTGGGCGGCCGATGCGCGAAATGGAGCCATGGTGCTGGAGCAGCAGGGCTGCCAGCAGTGCCACGCCGTTCGTGGACAGGGGTTGGGACACGAGCCTCCCCAGGTGGCCCGCGACCTGGGCGAACGCCTCGCGCCGACCTACGGTCCCCACACCCTGGCCAGTGCGCTATGGAACCACACGCCGGAGATGTGGAAGCAATTCTCCGCTCAGGGCGTCCTGCCTCCCGCCGCCACCGAATCGAACTGGCAGGATCTGTTCGCCTACTTCTACTCCTTGCAGTTTTCTGAGCCGGTGGGTGAGGTTGGGCGCGGGAAACAGGTACTCGAAAGCAAGCGTTGCACCGACTGCCATTCTCTGTCGAACGCTCCGAATGGGCGCGGTCCGTCCGTTCAGAACTGGACTCATATGGACGATCCGGTGGTGCTGGTTTATCAACTTTGGAATCACGCATCGTCCATGAAGAACACCTTCAAGCAGAATAAGATCGAGTGGAAAACGCTGACTGGCCGGGACCTGATGGATCTCACCGCGTATGTCCAGAACCTGCAGAGACAGCCTCCCACCAGCGAATTCTCACTGCCCGCGCCTGAGACCGGCAAGGCGTTATTCGATGCGAATTGCGGCCTGTGCCACCGGGACTTTAACTCTCTGGCGATGAACCTTCGCAACAAGACCTGGATGGACATCGGTGCGGATATCTGGAATCACTCCCAGAAGATGCCAACCGTCCGCCTGGTGAGCGCCGACGACATGCGGAAACTCCTGGCCTATGTCTGGCAACTGCAATATGACGGCCCGCCCGGGAATCGCACGCTCGGCCAGAAGGCGTTCGTCAACAAAGGCTGCGTCGAGTGCCACCAGGGTCCGATCAACAAAGGAAAGCCAGTCACGTCGTTTTCCATCGTGGCCGCCGCGTGGGGACCGACGCGGGCGGCGCATCACCGCATGCTGGAAAAGGGAGTTCCCTGGCCGAACCTCTCTCCGGCCGACGTTTCGAACCTGGTCGCCTATATGAATTCGCGCGCTCCAGCGCGCTAACGTGCGCCAAATGGCGCGGCGTGTTAAATGGCCCAGCAGGCCACATCGCGTAGAATAGCGGTTTGCGGCATTTCCTCCGTACCGACATTCCGGATTGCTCACGCGTCCTGCTGATCGAGAGCGGGCCACGCCTGGTGATTGAGCGAGTGATCCACCATGTGCGGAAGCAGTTTGGCCAGGACGTGGAGATGGATCTGGTCACTTGCTATGCCGGTGAGCCAGCCGGATTCCGCGGCCGCATCTTCAACGTGAACGATTACGGCGGCGCCGCCGGACGCGATGCCCTCTGGGCTGATCTTGCTCAGCGGAATTACTCCGCGACCGGCGTCGTCTGCGCGGCCGTGCCCATCATGACCAAGTGGAAATGGTGGCTCGCCTACAAGGTGCCCGCGAAGATCTTCATCATCAACGAGAACGCCGACTATTTCTGGCTGGATCGCGCCCATCTCCGCCAACTGAGGAAGTTTGTCACGCACCGTCTGGGGATCAGCGGATCGGCTGCGGTGCCCTCGCTGGTGCGGCTGGTGTTTTTTCCGCTGACGCTCGCCTATTTGTTGTTGTACGCTGGCACGGTACATCTGCGAAGGAGAATTAGGCTCCCATGAAAGCTGTCTATCTCGAACAACCCGGCGGAATCGAAGCGATGCGCTACGGCGATTTCCCCACACCCCAGCCCGGACCTAACGAGGTTCTGGTGAAGATCGCCTACTCGGGCGTGAACTTTATCGATACGTATCACCGCAGCGGTTTATACAAGCTGCCTTTGCCCGCGGTGATCGGATCGGAAGCCTCCGGAACGGTGGAGAAGCTAGGCGAGGGCGTCACCGGATTCAAGCCCGGCGATCGCGTCGCGTATACGCTCGCTCGCGGATCGTACGCCGAATATCACGCGGTTCCCGCGAGTCAACTAGTGAAGATTCCCGACAGCGTGGACGACGCAACCGCTGCCGCTTCCATGCTGCAAGGCTGCACCGCGCACTATCTCACGCATTCCACGTTTCCGCTGAAAAAGGGGCAGACCGCGCTGGTTCACGCGGCCGCCGGAGGCACCGGAAGACTGATCGTGCAGATGGCCGCCATGATCGGCGTACGCGTGATCGCCACGGTCGGCTCCGAGGCGAAGGCCAAGATCACGCTGGGCGATGGAGCTTCCGAAGCCATCCTTTATAACAGCCTGGACTTCGTTGTAGAGGTCAAACGGCTGACCGACGGCAAGGGCGTCGAGGTGGTTTACGACGGCGTGGGCCAGGCGACGCTGCTCAAGGGTTTCGATTGCCTCAAGCCACGCGGCATGATGGTCGCCTTCGGCCAGTCAAGCGGTCCCGCCGCTCCCGTCGATCTGCTGCTGCTCAGCCAAAAGGGGTCGCTCTACGTCACTCGGCCGACGCTGTTCACCTACATCGCCAGCCGCGAGGATTTGGAGTGGCGCTCGTCGGATATGTTCCGCTGGATCGGCGAAGGCAAGCTCAAAATCAACATCGACAAGGTTTATCCGCTGTCGGAAGCCGGGCAAGCGCAGGCTGACCTGGAAGGCCGCAAGACCACCGGCAAGCTGCTGTTGAAGATTTAGGAGCTCCCCTGCCGTTCACCGGTGCGGGAGCCTACCGCGACGCACGGGGCTGGATCTCGGCTTCCAGCGGGAACTCGAAGGTTTCCCCCGCCGCGTCCACAATCAGCCGGCCCGCCCCCAACGGCTTGCCTTTGGTGGGATAAAACACCGCGCCGTCGGTGGATTGCCCCGGCGAAAGCTTTGTCGCCACCAGCGCGATCGCCGATGCCGCCGACGCGGCCTTCAGTTTCGTCGAACCAAGCGCCAGGTAGTCTTGCCGCCGGGATTCGTAACCGTTGGTCGACCGCACGTGCGCGTTGCCGAACAGCGCCATTTCATAAGCCGAAATTAGCCGCCCGACGTCGCCCCGGCTGGCATGGTCCAGGAGTTGCTTGACCACCGTTCCGGCCGATACGGCCTGAATCCGCTGGCCGCCTTCCTGTTCGAACCGGAAGTCTTCGGGCTTGACGCCCCAGGACACCGGCGAGCCATTGGAGATAGCAACCTGTAAAATCGTGTAGCCCAGGACTTTCGTGGGAAGCGGGGCGAACATGATGGTCACGCCGCCGCGCGTAAGTGCCTTGTACTTCAAGCCTCCGGATTCGAACTCCAGAACTTGCGCACGAGCCTTCGCCATAGAGAAGAACGCCAGAAATAAGAGCGCGAACAACCCGGGCTGGAATCGCGATCTCATGGCACCTCTATGATAAGCCCAAGCATGATAAGCCGAAGATAAACCTGAAATTGCAACCGCCCAGCCTAATGGGCCACGCTGATATCTTCCGACCGCTTGGACGGACCGCCTTCGTCCTTCTTGGGCTTCCGCATCAGCAGCAGCAGCGGGATCATCAACAGGAACATCACCGTTATGAGCTTGAAGATGTCCAGGAACGCCCGCATCGCGGCCTGCTGCTGCACCAGCCCGAACACGGCCCCATAGGCTCGCTGGTCGGCTAAGCCCGGACCTGAGCCAGCTCCGAGGTACATCGATCTAAGTGAGCCCAACCATTGTGCCGTTGCCGGATCGCCCTGCGCCACATGTGATCCCAGAACGTTGATGTACTTCTGCTGGTAGCGCGTATTGAGCATCGCGATCACCGCGATCCCCACCGCGCCGCCAAGATTGCGCATCAGGTTGAACAGACTGGTAGCATTCCCCATGCTCTCGCGCGGCACGCGCCCCATCGAAATGGTCGTCAGTGGCACGAAGATCAGTCCCAGTCCGAAGCCCTGGATGAACTGCGGCCAGAACAGGTCCCAGTAGCCCGCGTTCAGATTCATTTGTCCGAACTGCCAGGTAGAAAACGCGCCCATCAACAGTCCGCCCGCGAGCAGCTTGCGCGGGTCGAAACGCGGCAGGATCATGCCGATGAGCGGCATCGCGATCATCGATCCCATCCCGCGCGGCGCCATGGTCAGACCCGCTCGCGTGGCCGGATATCCCATCAACGTCTGCAGCCAGATGGGCAGAATCACAATGCTGCCATACAGCACGAATCCCAGGACCGCCATCAGGAACACGCCCGCGCTGTAGCTTCCCACCTTGAAGATGCGCAGGTTCACTACCGGGTGTTCCGCCATCAGTTCGCGAACCAAAAATACGACCAGGAATGTCCCGGCGATCAGCAACAGTCCCACGATGAAGGGCGAGCTGAACCAATCCAACTGCTGCCCTTTGTCGAAGGCGATTTGCAGCGCCGCAATCCACACGGCGAGCATTCCGATGCCCCAGTAGTCGATACGTGCGGTCGCATCGCGTTTGATATAAGACGGATCGAACACGAACCAGTGCACCATCAAGATGGACAGGATTCCCACGGGCAGGTTGATATAGAAAACCCAACGCCAGCTATAGCTATCCGTAAGCCAGCCGCCCAACACTGGACCGAGAACCGGCGCGACCACAATCCCCAGGCCCCAGAAACCCATCGCCTTGCCGCGGCCTTCGGGCGGAAAGGCTTCGAGCAGCACGGCCTGCGACAGCGGCTGCAGCGCCCCTCCGCACAGCCCCTGGATCACGCGAAAAAGCACCAGCAGAGGCAGCGTTGGCGCGGCGCCGCACAAGAACGATGATGCCGTAAATCCCACGACGCTCGCCATCAGCAGGCGCTTGCGGCCGAAGAAGTTCGCGAGCCATCCGGTCATCGGGAGGACAATCGCGTTGGCCACCAGGTACGACGTCAGTACCCAGGTGGCTTCGTCGATGCTGGCCGAAAGATTTCCGGCGATGTGAGGGAGCGATACGTTGACGACGGTAGTGTCCAGCACCTCCATGAAGGTGCAGAGCATCACCGAGAAGGCAACGATCCAGGGATTTACGTGGCGCTCGGACACTACTCTCTAGAGTACTAGCTACCAGCGAGCTTGCTCGCGGATCGCGCTGGCCAGACGTTTGCTGACCACGGCCTCGAAGCCGTTCGACATTTTCAGCAGCCAGCGCCGGCTGGACAGCGGAGAAATCTTGCGAAGATGGTCGGTGTTGATCAGGGTGCCGCGATGCACTCGGCGGAAGCGTGGCCGCTCGAGTTTTTCTTCCAACGCTTTCAGCGAGTGGTCCGATAAATACCGCTGTCCGGTCGTGATGATGTGCACCAGTTCACCGTCGGCCTGGAACGCGACGATCTCCGCCGGATCCAGCAGGTACAAATCCGTGCCGCGGCGCCCTACGATCTTCTTCGGACCGTGGGCGGCCGGCAGACTCTTCAACTGCCGCCGGGCTTTCTCGATGGCTTTCTCCAGCCGTTCCCGGCGCACCGGTTTGAGCAGGTAATCGACCGCGCCGACTTCGAAGGCTTCGAGCGCGTGACGCTCATAGGCGGTGACGAAAATAATTAGAGGCGTGTGCGCGCCGCGCAAGGAGCGCACCACTGCCAGTCCATCCAGCTCCGGCATCTGCTGATCGAGAAGCACCACGTCCGGGTCCCAATCCAGGATCCGCTGCAGCGTCTCTTTTCCTGTGGACGCCTCGCCTGCGATTTCGATCGACGGCATGGCCTCCACGTGTTCCCGCAACACCTGGCGAGCCACAGGTTCGTCATCGGCGATCAGGATCTTCATCGCCACGCCTCAACAGCCTTGGCCGACACGTCTGGAATCCGGACGGACACCTCCGTGAGAGAGCCGTTGGATTCAATCGTCAAGCGCGCGTCGCCTCCGTAGCACAGCTCGAGTCGCCGCCCGACGTTTTCAAGGCCAACTCCAGGGGTGTTCAGATGTGTCTTGGAGAATCCCGGCCCGCTGTCGCGAACCGAAATTAACAGCGCGCCTTCCGACCCGATACTCGCGTTGATCTGGATCAACCCGCCGCCGGCCAGAGGCGCGATGCCGTGCTTCACCGCGTTCTCCACCAAGGGTTGAATCGACAAGATCGGAATGGGAACCGACTGAGCCTCCGGCGTCACGCTGATTTCGAGTTTGAGTTTATCGCCCAACCGCAGGCGTTCGACGTCCAGATACGCTTTGACAATGTGCATCTCCTCTTCCAGGGGAACCAGCGTCTTCTTGGTCTCCAGGAAGTAGCGGAAAATGTCGGCCAGGTTCAGAACGGTCTCACGGGCGCCGCGGGCTTCGCGCGGAATGATCCCATACAGCGCGTTCAGCGCGTTAAACAGGAAATGCGGATGAATCTGGGATTGCAGGGCACGCAGCTCGGCCTGCGCCACCAGCCGGCGCGTTTCGAGGTCGCGGTATTGCTCCAGTTGCTCGCCGATCACCGCGGCGACGCGCGCAAGAGCCTGCAGGTCTTCGCTCATGTAGCGGCGTCCGCCCGTACGTCGCCCCAATAGCACGGAGAGGGATCCGCCCGAACCCGTTCGTAAGGGCACTATGGCCTCGGCGCCTTGATCTGGCGCTTCCACAACCCCGGTGGTCACGCGGGCAGGCGCTCCCATGAACTCGCCCAACCGGGCGACTGCACCGGCGATGTACTCTTCCTCGCTGAGGATGGGAGTTTTCAGATCGCGAATGAGAAGTTCTTCATTCGGCCGGCGAAAAATCAGGCGGGTAAGCGCTCGTTGGACGCCTCCACGCGCCAGCGCGAAGAGCACCAGTATGAGACACGCACCCGCCAGCAGCAGCGCAATGTGAAATGGCGTGTCGGCGGCGGGCAGAAGCTCCAGGCGCCACGCCTCCACTGCTCCGAACACGAACACAGCGGCCAGAAATACGTTCGCCAGAAACCGGAAGAACGCATCCAGCAGCACGAAGCGATAGTCCTGCAACAGCACCAGCAGCGCCAACGGAATGGCCGCATGGTGGAACGCCAGTTCCTGCGACCAGATCTGCTGCGCGTGCCCGCTGCCCAGGTGCACGAAAGACATCGCCAGCAAGAACAACGACATGGTTCCCACCACCCGCGACGTAGTGGCACGGTCATGTTGTTCCCGGTATATGAGCACGGCCGCGATCAGCGTGAGAATCCCGAATCCAATGGTGATCGAGGTCAACGCCCAACGGTGATAGCTGGCATTCGCTCGAAAAAGCTCGGCGACGTGCAATACGATCGCCAGCGTGCTGAGCGAATATCCGCCGCGCACCAGAAAACGGTAGCGCCGCTCCAGGCACAGATCGAATAGCACGGCCGGCAGCAGGCTGAGCACCGAAAATCCGATCGCGATCGTAATTCGGATGAATCGCGTATCCGGCGAATCGCTGCCCAGGACGATCAGGGACGCAATGTTCCACACCAGCGCCAGCAGCGCCGCCACCATCGATTTAACGCCGCCGCGCAGCCGCCGCGCAGCGCGATCGCGCAACAGCAGCACCAGAAAGATGCCGAAGATCAGCACGCCAGCCGAGTGCCCGAGAGTGTTGACCAACAGGGACTCGTTCACGGTCCAATCATATCGAATGGGTATAATCGGCGATTGCCAGCTCGCTTAAAGACCGTGCTGTGGCTTGCCTGGGCCGCGATCGCCGTGGCGCTGACCTCGGGCATCGTGCGCTGGCACGTCGAGTATTTCCGCAGCCCCGGTGCACAATTTTATCGAGCCGCCATCATCGGAGTGCCGCTGTTAGCGGCCGGAGCCTTGGCTTGGACCCGCCTGCGCACAGGTTTTCTGTGGCGTTATGAACTCGGAGCGATCACGGCGATTCCTCTTGCCGCGGCGCTGCTGCGCGAACCACGTGCGACGATCGTCATCGCAGCTCTTTTCACGTCGTGTTATTGCGCCGGACGAGCCTTATGCGAGCGCTGCAACTGGAGCACGGACGCACCTGCAGCGGATCTGGCTTTCTCCGTCGCTTCCGGATTCGCGCTACTGCACACCGCGCTGTTCGCGGGCGGCATCGCCGGACTCTGGTATCCCCTTTGGTACCCCTGGTTCTTCGCAGTGCTCCTGTTGGCGCCCCTCCTGCTGTTCCGCCGCAATGTCCTGCGCTTGATCCAAACACTTCTCGCGATCTTCCGCCGCTGGAGCGAACTCACCGACCTGCGCCAGCCTGTCGCGGGCATCCTGATCCCCTTCGCGGCGATTCTGGCCGTATGCACCGCCGTGCTGATGCTCGCTCCCACGCTGTCCTGGGACGCGATGAAGCTGCACCTTCCGTTAAGCCAGTATTACCTTCAAGTCCACGCGCTCGAGCCCAAGCCGGGCCTGAACTATTCGTTTTTTCCGCAAGCCGCCGAATCCTTGTTCGCTCTGGCGTGGTCGCTGGGCGGACAACCCGCGGCCCAGTTGATCGCCCCGATGTTTTTCACGTTGTCTCTGTTGGCCGCATGGATCCTGGCGCGCGATTGCGGAGCGGACGCCGGCGAGGCTCTGACCGGCGTGGTGCTCGCGGCTTCCCTGCCCGTCTTGCACTGGGCCGAATCCGTGCCGAAGAACGATGCCGAAGTGACGTTTTTCCTTCTCATGTCACTGGTCGCGGCGCTGCGCTGGCGCGCGGCATCCGAGTTCAAACCCACCGAGTTCAAATGGGTTCAAGCCGGGGTGCTATTTCTCGCCTGCGGCTTCGCGACCAAGGACCTGGCCCTGTTTGGCGCGATCCCTTTGAGTCTGGTGTTCCTCCCCGCGGCTTGGCGCCAGTCGCGACGCCTCCGGGCATTCGCATCGCTCGCGATAATCTTCGCGATCGTCGCACTGATTTGGAACGTGCGGCGCTTCGTGCTCACCGGTAATCCCATTTCTCCGCTGGCGCCGGGGATCGCCATGGTGCCCGGTTGGCCGCCCGATCCGAGTCTCGGCGGAACCATCTCGCGCCTGCTGCGCCTGCCCTGGAATTTGCATTTTCACGGCCACGATTTCTCGGAAACCGTGCTGATCGCGCCGCTCGGGATTCTCTTCATAGTCTTCTGGCCGGTATCGATGCTGACCCGGCGCCCCAACCGTGCGGAATCTCTGTGTCTCTGGTTCGCGATGACCGGCTTCCTGATTTGGGGCTGGTTCAGTCCACTGGTGCGCTATGCCGTACCGTACCTAACTGTGCTCGCGCTGCTGACCGGCATGAGACTCGCCCGGTTTTGGCGAACATCCTCCGTGATCACACGAGCAAGCCTTGCAGCAGCGTCTCTATGGGTGATGACCACGGCCCTCTGCGCGATCATGATCGTCGAAATCAACCTGCCGCAGTTACGCTACTTCGTGGGTACGATCGGCCGCGACGAGTACTTGAGCCAAGCCCTGATTACGTATCCTTCTCTCGTCTGGCTGCGCGATCACACCACACCCGCCGAACGCATTCTGGGCCTGGAGAATTGCTCGGATGTCTACGCCCCGCCATTCCCGCGCTACCGATCCAACTGCGGCTTCCGAACGTGGACCGCGTCCGAGATTGAGAACCAGCTGAGCCAAATGCATTTCGACTTTCTGGTGATGCCGGCGGGTGATCGCCCTCCCGAACAAACAGCAGTCGAGGTATTCCGCGACGCGAACTTCGCGATCTATCGCCTGAACTAGTTACTTCGGTTTAACGGCGTGTCCGCCGAACTGCTGCCGCATCGCCGCCAGCATCCGCGCGCCGAACGAATTATCCTGCCGCGAGCGGAAGCGCATCATCAAAGACAGCCCGATCACCGGAGCCGGTACGGCCGTGTTGATCGATTCCTCCACGGTCCAGCGGCCTTCGCCCGAATCCTCGACCCAGGCTTGAAGATGATCGAGACCTGGATCCTGCTTGAGAGCGCTGGCGGTCAGCTCCAGCAGCCAGCTTCGCACCACGCTGCCCTGCATCCACAAATTGGCGATCGCGCCCAGATCCAGCTTGTAGCGCGACGCTTGCATGATTTCGAAGCCCTCGGCATAGCCCTGCATCATCGCGTACTCGATCCCATTGTGCACCATCTTGACGAAGTGCCCCGATCCGACTGGTCCGCAGTACAGATACCCGTCCGGAGGCGCCAAGGTCTTGAAAATCGGTTCCACACGCCGGAAGTCGGCCTCCTGTCCGCCCACCATCAGGCAGTAGCCCAGCTTCAGGCCCCAGATTCCTCCGCTGGTCCCGGCGTCCATATAGTGGATCCCCTTGGGCTCCAGAGCGGCCTCGCGAGCGATATCGTCGGTAAAGCGGCTGTTGCCGCCGTCGATGATCAAATCCCCAGGCGACAATAGCTTAGCCAGGGCGTCCACGGTGTCCTGGGTGGGCTTCCCGGCCGGGACCATGATCCAGACCGTCCTCGGCGCCGGGAGTTGA
>Ga0265314_10001921_pt1 | contig 22201 bp, 14 predicted proteins | sample 4126metaG_FD_203106 | JGI IMG/M metagenome (GOLD analysis project Ga0265314, IMG submission 203106) | Rhizosphere microbial communities from Carex aquatilis grown in University of Washington, Seatle, WA, United States - 4-1-26 metaG | ecosystem: Host-associated > Plants > Roots > Rhizosphere >... | reverse complement strand
GTGGTGCCGGCGCGAGCCGTTACAGAGATTCCCAGCATTCCAAGCGCAAATGAACAGGCAACGAAACGTAGTACGGAAAACCGCATGAAAACCCTCCCCCGTTAGTCGTGCACAAGCAGTAGAGGTGGCAATTTAGCAAAGAAATGGCGCTAAACAAGCACCCGTCTTGAAAAATCTTTAGCCTTTTTATAGTGTCGTGCTCACAATGCGCGTCACTCCGAAATGAAAAGTCCGTGATCTGTTAAAAAGATGCAAAAGTATGACTTTCCTCGCGTCTCCATAAAGAGTAGAGTATGCAGCACTGCGCCGGAGCCACCCGGCGCACTCATCTTTTTGGAAGCAGACATGACCTTGATGCGCAGCTGGCTATTGATTCCCCTCCTTCTCTGCTCAGTTTGCCTGACCGGCGAGGATTCCGGCAGCGGCGCCGTTCCCAACGATTTTATTGAAATCACTCCCAAGCAGGAAGAAGCGGTCGAAAAAGGCCTGGCGTGGCTGGCCAAAAACCAGGGCAAAGACGGCTCGTGGGGTTCCGAGGGCAGCGGCGGCAGCTACCAGATGGCCATGACGGGTCTGGCCGGGCTGGCGATGCTGTCGGCGGGACATTCGCCCGGACGCGGCAAATACGGGCCGAACGTGAGCCGCGCGATCGAATACGTGCTGAAAAACCAGGACCGCGACGGTCTGATTTCCTCCCGCAACGACGGCCAGCAGATGTACGGCCACGGATTTTCGATGACGTTCCTTGCCGAAGCCTACGGCATGGAAGGCGGCACCGAATTCAACGAGCGCATCAAGCACGCGCTGAATATCGCAGTGAAGAAGACGCAGCAATCGCAGTCCAGCCGCGGCGGCTGGTACTACTCGCCCAATTCCGGCGCCGACGAAGGCTCCGTTACGGTCACGCAGGTGCAGGCGCTGCGCAGCGCCCGAAACGCCGGTATTGATGTGCCTGAAAAAGTGATGAACTCGGCAATCGACTATGTGAAACAGTGTCAGAACAGCGACGGCGGAATCCGCTATTCGGTGCAGTCGGGCCAGACCTCGTCGGTGGCTTTGACCGCGGCCGGAGCCGAAGTGTTCATGATGGCCGGGCGTTACAAAGCCCAGGACGCCGCGCGCGCCTGCGATTACTTGAAGAAGAATCTCGATCCGCGGCACACCAACGGCGGACATGACTTCTACACGAATTTTTACGGCTCGCAGGCGATGTTCCAGATCGGCGGCGAGTATTGGGCGCGCTACTTTACCTCGATGCGCGACCGCCTGGTCACCTCACAGCGCTCGGACGGCTCGTGGAATGGCGACGACATTGGCAGCACTTACGGGACGGCAATCGCGACGTTGATTCTGTCGCTGCCCAACCGGTATCTGCCGATCTTTCAAAAGTAAGCTGTGTATGGGGCGCGGGCGTCCCGCCCGCTTTCGTGCGCGAGTTGTCTGAACTGCGGGCGGGACGCCCGCGCCCCACAAACGGCGCTCAGAAACAACACTGAACAGCACAGCGCTCCTCGTTTTTCAGGAATACTATTCCCTTTCAACGCCATTGAGTACAATGGGACGTGCGGGCGCGTGAAATAATGAGCCTGCATGGAGGACATTACTCGCGTGGATCAGGCCTCAGCGGCGGGAGCGTTTCCCGCCAGCCCGGACGATAGTGCCAGCCGCAAACCGGGCGATAAGCGTCCTGCCAACGATGCGCAGCGTCGTGAGCAGTTCGAGGCGCTCGCCATTCCGCTTGTGGATCGCCTTCATGCGATGGCCTTGCACCTGGTGAGAGAACCGTCGCGGGCGGACGATATGGTGCAGGAAACATATCTTCGCGCCTGGCAGAATTTCGACCGTTTTCAAATCGGGACGCATTTCAAAGCCTGGATTTTTCAGATCCTCACCTATCTTTTTCTGAACGACCGGCGCAGCGCGCAGCGGCGCGAGACCAGCGTTGACTTCAGCGAGCACGACATTGTCGAAGCGCCGCCGGAAGCCGACAAAATTCCAGCCGCAACTGCTCTGGCCGATTGGGACAAGGCGTATCCCGACCTGGTCGATGACGCGATGAAACGGGCGCTGGACCGGGTTCCGACCGAGCAGCGCACGGTATTTCTGCTGATCACGTTGGGGGAGCTGTCCTACCAGGAATGTGCCGACATTCTGCAGTTGCCGATCGGGACCGTGATGTCGCGGCTGTTTCGCGCGCGCAAACAATTGCAGGACGAATTGAGCGATTACGCACATGAGCGCGGCATTTTGAAAGCGCCGCCGGATGACGAAAAATGAGAGATTTGGCTTGAAAAAGTGTGACCCATTGAAATGACCGGACTTTTTTGTCAGGGAAGTTACTTGTGAGTCAGTAGAACGGGAGGGGAAAGTTTCGCGTTCGACATACATGAATCGGCCGCGGTGGCACTATCACCTGCGGAATTCATAAACACGGCGGCGTGAAACTGGAAAAATCGCATGGACTGTAAAGAAGCCAAAAAACAGTGCCAGCCCTTTCTCGATGGGCAACTTCAGACTGACGTCGTTCAGCAAGTGGACGCACACCTGGAGAAGTGCCCCGGCTGCAAGGATGTGTACGATTCGCAGCGCACGTTCCATACGCTGCTGAAAAAAGTGGTGGTTCGCAGCGCCGATCCGGTCGCCGTTCCGGCTTTGAAAAAAAGCCTGCTCGAACGGCTGAACGCCGGGCACACTGGTAAAACCATTGACGCGTCCGCTTTGTTTCGCGCCTTTTCTCCCAATGTTAGAGCCATGCCGGTGCGGCAGAGCGTTGCCGCGGCGGCCGCGTGCATGTTCATGCTTTCGGGCGTCGTCGGCTTCCAGACAATGAAGGTCAGCGGACAGTGCAAACTGGTCTGCGCCGCGCAGCACGAACACGACAATATCGTCGCTGGGAACCGTGTGGTTCTGGCCAGCAGCCACGACAGTAAAGTTCTCGACTCCGCATTTAAGAAATTCCGCCTTGCCGAATGGCTGAAGACGGTTCCGAATCTGGAAGGCTGCGATTTCGATGCCCAATGTTGCGGCAAAGTGAAACTGCCCGGCTTGCCAGACGGCGTTTATGTGCAGTACGCCCAGTGCAAAGGCACTCATGAACCCATGACATTGATGGTGATCGACACGCCGGAGAGCCCCAACGGCGAGAGCTACAAAGACTTGATTACAGCCCAGCACGTCGACCATACCGTTGTTTCCTGGCACGCAGAGAACAACGGCCCGCTTTATATCCTCGTCACCAAGCTCCCGTTCAACGACACTCTGAACGCGGCGGAATCCATCCGCATCGCAAAGCGGTAAACCCGGCTAAAATGGGACGATGCGGCCTCAATGACCGATAATAAATTCCCGTCCGTATACCAAAAAATGTCTCCATCCAATGACTTGACTTCGCCGCTCTAACCCTGAGAATGGCAAGCGCTTAGGCTTGTCACTTCACAATGACATGGGAGGTTGTTCTCATGTGCAGTGTGATTTTGTCCAGAGTTTGATCTACACGAGGAATCGTCGGTGGCTGAACACGAGTGGAATTTTGCAAAGGCTAAGAACGCCTGCAGCGTCTGTCAGACGGCTTTCGTGCCTGAACAACGGTATTATTCGGCGTTGATCCAGACGCCCGCGGTGGATGGCGCGCCCGGCGGAATGGATCGGCAGGATTTCTGCACGGCGTGCTTCGAAGCGAAGCGGCCGGAGAACATTTTCTATTTCTGGAAGGCCGCGCTGCCGCTTGAAGACGGAGAAAAGCCGCACCGGCCGCGCATCGACATCGAATATGTCTTCGAGTTCTTCAAACGGCTCGAAGGCGACAACGGTCCGCAGCGCGTAGCGTTCCGTTACATCCTGGCATTGATGCTTTCGCGCAAGAAAGTCGTGATCTTCGAGGGCAAAAAGAAGGACGCGGCCGGCAACGAAGTCCACCTCTTTCGCGAAAAACGCGGCGGACAGATTCACCAGGTGGTCGAACCGGCGCTCAGCGAAGATGAAATTACGAGCGTCTCGGCGGAACTCGGCGTGCTGCTCGGATTGACGGCGCCGACGCCCAAAACGCCGCCGGCGGAGGCCGTTCCCGTTGCGGCTCCGGTTGCAGAGAGCGCCGCGCCGACGGAAGCAACACCGACTGAAGCCGCGCCGGGAGAAATGGTTGAAGCGAACGCCGTTGCGGCAGCGCCGGTGGAACACAGCGAAGTCGAATCCAATATCGCGGGGGAGAACGACTGAATGATCAGACGACTCTATTCAGGCTTAGCGTGCCTGGTATTCTGCGCCGTCTTTTTCCAGGCGTGGGCGCACGGCGAAGAGCCGGGCGATGACGGCCGTGTGCAGTTGCTGATCCGTGCCAATCCCAACGGCGCGGCCAAGCTGTCGTTCAAATGGAAGCAGCTCGAAGGCCCCGCCGTCACCATCGAAAATCCGACCGCGGCCAAATTTGAAAACGGCAAGTGGGTCAGCGAAACCTATTTCGTCGCCACTGAACCGGGCAAGTACATCTTTGAAATTACCGTCATCAACGAAGACGGCGTCGAGAGCAAAGGCAAAGTCGTGCGCGAAGTCCTGCCGCCGACGCCGGCTCCGATCGCGGTTGCCGGAAAAGATCAGAACGACAAACTCGTCGGCGAAACGGTGCGCATCAACGGCGTCGGCAGCAAAGCCGCCGAAGGGCGCAGCATCACCGAATGGCAGTGGAAACTGATCGACTCGCCCGAAAAATTCAAAGGGATCGACGCGAAGTTTCTAAAAGAGCGCTCGTTCGATTTCAAGGCCGACCAGCCGGGCGTCTACCAGTTCGAACTGAAAGTGAACGACGGCAAGCGCTGGAGCCCGCCCTCACAGATGCAGGTGACGGTGAAGCCCGACAGCAAGCCGCCCAAAATTGACGTCGGCGAGGCGCCGGCGAAAGTTGAGCTGCCGGAACCGCCGAAGCTGGTCGAAGCGAAAAAGCCGGTGATCAAGCTGATCGTCGAACCGGGCAAAGCGATCAAGCTCGGCGAGAAGCTGGTGCTCGACGCATCGCAATCGGTGATCGACGAAACGCTCAAGCCTGAGTTCTACTGGAAGACCGAAAAAGGATTCGTCCAGAATCTTACCGCCGAACGGTCCAAGCCGTTCTCGAAGTCGCGCGGCGACGTGCTGAATTACCCGGTCTGGACGTGCAAGCCCGGCGCGGCAGGCGAGTTCGTATTTGTGCTGCAGGTCACGACGTACGATTCCAAGAACACGCCGACGCAGACTGAAAGCCAGCCGGTGACGTTCACGGTCGTTGCTCCTGAACCGGAAAAAGTGGTCGAGAAGAAAGACCCGCCAAAAGATCCGAAGAACGATCCGGCTTCAACTGTTGACCTGGGCAAAGAAGAAATCAAGAAGCCCGTTGCGGTGAAAGACCCGCCCAAAGATCCGCCGCCGGTGAAAGATCCGCCCAAGGTTCCGCCTCCGGTCGCGAAGATATTTGCCGAACGCACGTCGGTCGAAGTCGGCGAGACGGTGAAGCTCGATGGTTCCAAGAGCAAAGACCCGAACGACGCGCCGCTTGAATACGTCTGGGGCCCGGTGCCCGGCAAACGCGCGCCAAAGTCGTGGGCCGGCAAGGAAGGCCCGAAAGTTGAATTCCAGGCCGAAGACGAAGGCGAATACACCGTCGCTCTGATCGTGAAAGCCGGCGGCGTGTTCAGCGAACCGGCACAGATCACTGTCACGGTCGGCCCGGCCAACCAGCCGCCGAAAATCAAAATGCAGAAGTCGATCGAAGGACTGATCGGCGAACAGATCCGCATCGAACCGGAAGTTACCGATCCCGAAAACGACCGCGTCACCTACAAATGGGAATCGGTCGATCCGCCGAACTTGCAGATGCGCGACCAGAACGGCAAGGACATGTCGGTCAACACCTCGCTGGTCTTCGTACCGGCGCGCGCGGGCGCATACGTGTTCAAGCTCACGGTCACCGACGCGCGCGGCGCAAGCGACAGCGCGCAGGTCCAGATCGGCGTCAAAGAACGCATCAACCGCCCGCCCGTCGCGATCGTCAAAGGACCCAAGACCGTCGTCGCCGGCACCAAGGTGAGACTCAGCGGCGCCGATTCGAGCGATCCGGAAAAGAAAGCGCTGACGTATTTCTGGTCTCAGGACAAAGAAGGCCCGCGCGTTCCCGGCGACGTTCCGGGCGAGCGCGCAAAGACGTGGGATTTCACGCCGACCGAACCGGGCAAGTACATGATCAGCCTGGTCGTCTCCGACGGCGTCAACAAGAGCGATCCCGATCTGTTTGAACTGTCCGTGACCGTCAACAACAACCCGCCCGTTGCGGCGATCACCGGCCCGGCCGGCGGCCGCATCACGGTCGGCGAAACGATCACGCTTGACGGCGCGCCTTCGTCCGATCCCGATGGCGACAAACTGACTTACAAATGGAAGCGCGGCGACGGCAAAGGCCAGGTGGAAGTCGGCGCGCTCGATCAGGACAAGTGCATGGTGAAGGGCGTCGCCGCCGGCCCAGTGCGCATCGAACTGGTGGTGAACGACGGCAAAGTTGATAGCGAAGTCGGCCACATCGACCTGATCGTCGGCCGCCCGAACAACAAGCCCATCGCGAAGATCAGCGGCCCTGAAACCGCGAAACTCGGCACGTTTGTGGAGCTGACCGGCGCCGAGAGCAGTGATCCCGACGGCGACGAAGTCACCTACGTCTGGTCGCAGCCCAGCGAAGGCGGCGGCCCCGAAATCGGCGTGCGCGGCAAGGAATTGCGCAAGAAAACGCTGCGCTTCAAGGCCGACAAACCCGGCACCTATGTCGTCAATCTCGAAGTCGTCGATTCGGAAGGCGCCAAGAGCGAACTGGCGAGCAAAAAAGTGGAAGTCAAAGGCGCGAACCGTCCGCCAAAGGCCGTCGCATCGCGCATCGGCGCCGATCCGATTGTTGTCGGCGGCGAAGTGAAACTGAGTGCGCGCGGCAGTCTCGATCCGGAAGGCGCACCGCTGAAGTACAAGTGGAAACAACTCGCGGGCGATCCGGTGCAAGTCACCGAAGACAACGCTGAAATCCTGAACCTCGTCATGAAGGCCGCCGGCAATTACGAATGGGAATTGACGGTCAGCGACGGCGAAAACGAATCGGTGCCAGCGCACGTGGCCTTCTTCGTCCGCGGGCCGAACAACCCGCCGGTCGCGGTGATCAATGATGTGGTCTCCGGCGAAATCGGCGAACGCATCACGCTCGACGGCAGCGCTTCGCGCGACGCCGATGGCGATAAGCTCGAATACAAATGGACCCAGATCTCCGGCCCCGAAGTGAAATTCGCCTGGCACGGGACCACGAAGCCGAAGACCGAAGTGGTGCTGACCAAGGATGAAGAAGTCGTCATCGAATTGAAGGTGTTTGACGGCAAGGAATGGAGCGCGCCGCGCCAGGTTACGCTGCGCCCGCGCTCGCAGAACGTTCCGCCCGTGGCGTCCGTAGCCACGGCTGAATTGCGCACCGAAGAAAGCGTGGAGACGGTGCTCGACGCATCGGCCTCGACCGACCCCGACAAGGGACCGCGCCCGCTGAGCTTTACCTGGCGTCAGACCGGCGGACCCGCACGCGTGGAATTGAAGAGCGAAGGCCCGATCGCGCGCTTCGTGGCCAAACGCGCCGGTGCGTACAGCTTCGACGTGAAGGCGAGCGATGGAAAGAGTGACAGTCCGCCGGTGGCCGTGCATGTTGAAGTGCTGAAGGCCGGCAGCCTGCCCGTCGCTGTGGCCGAAGCCAATCCCAACCCGGTCAAAGCCGCGCAGAAGGGTAACCGCGACGATCCGAACATTTTGATTCTCGACGGCACCAAGAGCCACAGCGCTAACGGCGCGCTGACGTACAGTTGGAAGCAGATTGGCGGCGACGATTTGAAATTGCGCGCGGCCGAACTGTCCAAGAAGCGCGTGGGAATGCGCATCTTCGTTCCCGGCATGTACCGCTTCATGCTGACGATCAGCGATGGCACGAATACCAGCACGCCATCGTACGTGGATGTGAAAGTCGTCGATGCGTCCGGCAATATCCCCGAAGAGAAGCGCGCCGAAACGCCGCCCGCTCCGGCACCGGAGCCGGCTCCTAAGGTGGAGAAGAAATCAACTGAGCGCAAAGATCCGCCGGCCGACAAGCCCGAACCGAAAGAGTCGTCTCCGCGCACAAACAACACCAGCAAAAATGTGGCGCCTTCCGCTGAGGAAGGGTTGATCCTGCCTCCGCCCAAGGATTCGTCCGCGAGCAAGACGGCTGGCGAAGACAAGCAGAAGGCGCTCAACGATCTGTCGACGAAGATCGATCCCGAAGCCGAACACCAGTTGGTCGCGGCTCTGTCGAGCACCGACGCCGAAAGCCGTAGCACCGCGGCCGCCGCGCTGGTTCGCCGCGGAGTGAATTCGATCCCCGCGCTGATCGGCGTCCTCGAAAACGGCGACAAGCCCGCCAGGAGCGAAGCCGCCTGGGCGTTGCGCGAATTGACGCACGAGACGCTGGGCCAGGACGCGAAGAAGTGGAAGGAGTGGTGGGCGCAGCAGCCGGCGGCGAAGAACGCGCCGGTGACGGATAAGTAGTGCAATGATGAATGATGAACGCTGAATGATGAATGTGGCGCAATCCTCTGGATTGCGCTTTTTATCAATTGAAACCCGCGAGTCTCTCCCATGAAACCGCGACGATGGCGACAAATGAGTTTGTCGACGGCCATCGCGACGATTGAGACGCGCAATCCAGAGGATTGCGCCACATGACGCACGAGCCGCCGGATCCGATTATTCCAAGTCCGCCCAATCACCCCGGCAATTCCTTTCAACGCCGCCGGCCGCTGTTCTGGCTGGCGCTGGCGTTTTGCGCGGGGATTATGGCGGACGCGTTTCTTGCGCCGGCGCTGGCGACGCTGGGTGGACTGGTGCTCGCGACGTTCATCGCGGCGCTCGCCGTTCTTCTGCGAAAGACGACAGTCGGCGGGACTCTCGGCTCCGCCGGAGATTCGCGCGATCCTGGCGGGGCTAAGAGGCCTGCCTACTCTCGGAACTATGCGGTCTGTGCAATCGTTCTAAGTCTCGCGGGCGGAGCGCTGGTACATGCGCTGCGCGCGCGGATCGCGCCGGGGGATGATGTTTCGCGGCGAACGTCGGCGCTGCCCTCCTTTATGTATGTGCGCGGGACGCTGATTGATGTGAGCGGCGGCGGATCAACGCGACACGATGCAGCGACGACGGAGATGGCGGGGCTAAGAGCCCCGCTTACTGAACGACCGGCGCTCTGGACTGTGGCGGTCGATGCGCTCGGGCCAGAGGAGAGTGCGCTGACGCCGGCGAGCGGGCGCGTGCGGGTGACATATCGGATTGAAGAGAGCGACGCGCAGGCCACGGAGTTGGCGGGGCTGAGAGCCCCGCCTACTGAGGGTGCGCGGGTTCTGTTTCGCGCGCGGCTGGAGGCGCCGCCGGAGCTCACGCTGCCGGGGAGTTTTGATTACGGGCAGTATCTCGAAAATCAGAACATCCACCGCGTCGGCGCCATTTTTCCACAGACGCTACGCGTTGTCGCGGACGGAACGGCGTGGTGGCGGCTCGATCTTTATCTGCGCGGGCTGAGCGCCGGGTTGGCGCGGCGCGTTGAAAGCGCGCTCGACGGGTTTCAGACTGACGGCACGCGGCCCGGAAGCCAGGCGGCATTGTTGAACGCGCTGCTCTTCGGACGACGCGAAAATGTCGAGAACTCCGATCGCGATGCGTTCGCGCTGAGCGGTACGGCGCATCTGCTCGCCATCAGCGGCTTGCAGATCCAGTTTCTGGCGTGGCTACTCTGGCGCGCGGCGGCGTGGTTTGGCCTCTCGCGCAGAAAGGCGGCGGGCGCGGTGCTCGCGATCTGCACGGCGTATTGCGCCCTGGCCGGAGCGGACCCGCCGATCCTGCGCGCCAGCGTGATGATCGCGCTCTATCTTTTGGCGGTGCTCGCGTGGAGAGAACCCGAACCGCTGAGCGTGCTCGGCGCGTCGGCGCTCGCGATTTTATTTTTCTCGCCGGCAGAGCTTTTTAACGCGGGGTTCCAGCTCTCGTTTCTCGCGGTGCTCGCACTGGTCACGCTCTATCCGGCGCTCGAAGACGCGTGGGAAGCGTGGCGGCGCGGCGAACAGACGCAGATCGTATTGCCGGAGGGCCTCGAACAGCCACAGCGCAACCATTGGCTCGGTTACGTGCGTACGTCCCTCTTCGTGACACTCGCGGCGTGGATGGGCACGGCGCCGGTCGTCGCCTGGCACATGGGGCGCTTCGCGACGCTGAGCCTGTTGGTGAATCTCGTCGCGGTGCCGCTCAGCAATGTGTGCATGGTGCTGGGCCTTCTCATGCTTGCAGCCGGACTTGTGTCGAGCGTGCTCGCGCAGGGAATGGCGTACGTCACGTTCGGAAGCCTCGTGGCGCTGCAGTCGCTGATTCATGTTTTTGCGGCGGTTCCTGGCGCGTCGATCGATATTCCGCCGCCAGCGGTGCCGCTGATAATCATGTACGCGACGGTGCTGGTCTATATCTGGCGCGAGCGCAAGACGGAGCGTTCGCTGGGGCGCTTGTCGCTGCTTTTTGGCGCGTGCCTGCTCGCGCTGAACGCTGGCCTGTTTTTTCGCGAACCTGCGGCGGCTGGAAGCGTGACGATTCTCGACCTGCCGCGCGGGCGGGCGGCGCTGGTGGAATCGCCCGAAGGCGGCGCAGCGCTCATTGATGCAGGCGGAGCCGGCGACGGCGCGCGCATCGCCGAGGTGCTGCGCAAACGCGGCATCAGCCGGCTGGCTCTGCTGGTGATCAGCGTGGATAATCCCGAAGCGATCGGCGGCGCGAGCGAATTGCTGAAGCACGTTCCGGCGGTGCGCGTGCTGATGCCGCGTGAAGCATCGGCGAACACGGCGCGCCGTGATCTCGAACGCTTTCTCACCGCGAACCAGACGCCGTACGGCCCGGCGGACGTGACGCAACCGCTGCTGGGACCCGGCGACATTCGCTGGGATTTCTGCGACGACGGGCACGGGCCGGACGAGAAAGCGGCGAACCAGACGGCGTTGTGCGTGCGTGTTTCGGTGCCGGGCGCATCGGGTCGCGAGAGTGTCCTGTTTCTCGCCGCGCGCTCGAACGCGTCGCTGCAAAGGCTTCGGCAAAATCTTCGCACGCGCGAGCGGGTGGTTCATTCGGACATGCTGCAAGCGGGAATCGTGCGCGTGACGCCGGGCGCGGGCGGCGCGTGGCCGGGCGATCTGGAAAACGCGCTCACGCAAAGCCACTGCCGCGTGGTCGTCGCCGGATCGCGCAGCGAGCCGGACGAATCGGTCGGCGTGAATCTCGAGTCGCTCGCGCAGGCGCATGATTTAAAACTGCTCTGGCCGCACCGAGACGGTTCGGTGCGCGTGCAAGCCGACGTGGGCGCGCGCACGGCACAGACGTTGCAGGCCTTTCGCGGGGGAGTGTGGCGGGAAATTCCTTAGCAAAGAGTGCTGAGAATGCGGCGGCTAGGGCGAACGGATGTAACGAAGGGCCACGATTTGGGTATATAGTTGAAAGCGAATAAGAGTGCCTGACAGCTGCACGGGTGACGCCACATGGTGCATAGAGTGAAAAAATCGGGATTTTGATGCCGCGCGAGAGTGAAAAATCCAGTCTAATCAGTCATGCGGTGGGCACGTCCCACCTTTTTGTCGTATGGGAATGCTGAGCGCCGCGATTCATTCAGGACTGACGAGCCCATGTTGAACGAATCCGAAGCTTCGCCGCAGACGCCGCCTCCCCACGCAGGTACGCCCGCACCACTCGAAGCGCAGTCGGGAATGTCGACGATTCCGTCCGGGAAACCGGCGCAGGTTTCCTCGCCCGCCACAACGCCGACGAAATTGAAAGAGATCGCGGGCTTCGAAATTCTCGGCAAGCTGGGCCAGGGCGGAATGGGTGCGGTGTTCAAGGCGCGCCAGAAATCGCTCGATCGCGTGGTGGCGCTGAAAGTCCTGCCGCCCAGCATCGCGAAAGACGCGAAATTCATCGAACGTTTCCAGCGTGAGGCGCGCGCGTCAGCGAAACTCAATCATCCCAACATTGTCCAGGGCATCGACGTCGGTAAAGATCCGGCGACGGGGCTGTGGTACTTCGCCATGGAGTACGTCGACGGCCCGACGCTGAAAAAAGTTCTCGAAGAACAGAAAGTGCTGCCCGAAGAACGCGCGCTGGCGATCGTGCGCGAAGTCGCGAAGGCGCTGGAGACCATCGGTTCGCACCAGATGGTCCATCGCGACATCAAGCCAGACAACATTCTGCTGACACAGCGCGGCGAAGCGAAGCTCGCCGACCTGGGCCTGGCGAAGCAGCTCAACGAAGACGCGAGCATCACGCAGAGCGGGCAGACGGTCGGCACGCCGCATTACATGGCGCCCGAACAAGTGCGCGGAAAATTTGAAGAGTGCGACATCCGCACCGACATCTACGCGCTGGGCGGAACCTTTTTTCATCTGGTGACCGGGCGGCCGCCGTTCGAAGGGCAGACCAGCGCGGTGATCATGTCGAAGCATCTGACTGAATTGCCGCCGAAGGCCAGCAAAGTGAATCCGGCGGTCAGCGAGCAGTGCAGCCGGCTGATCGAAAAGATGATGCAGAAGAAAATCGAACTGCGCATCCAGCGGCCGACTGAACTGGTCGCGGCGATCGAAAAGATTCAGAAGGGCGAAGGGACCAGCGGCCCGTACGGCGGCGTGCACAAGACGACCGGCCCTCGCGCGCCGATCGGCGACCGCCGCCCGCGCGATACGGATGAAGAAGCGCCGGCGAAAAGCCCGAACCTGGTTTATGCCGCGGTGGCGGGCGTCGCGATCGTTGCGATCCTGGCCTTCGCGCTGAAGGGTTCGCCGCAGCCGGACAAAATCGCGGACACGGGAAAAGTCGCCGATTCGGGCAAGAAGGAATTGAACGCGGGCAGCGGCGGGACGGAAAAAGTCACGGCCGAAATGAAAGGCCCGGGCCCGAAAGACACGGGCACCGTGAAGCCGCCTCCGCCGAAAGTGCCGACTGTTTCACCCGAAGAATTGTTGAAAGCCGCGCAGGAATTCGACCAGAAAAATCCCGACTCGTACGACGAAGTCGCGCAGCGCTACCACCGCGCGGCGCAGGCCGCCAAGGGCTCGGACAAGGAATCAGAATTCCAGGATAAAGTCGACGACGCGCTGGCGGCGCTGAAATCCCGACATCAAGCTGCGGCCGACACGGCGTGGAAGGCCGCCGATGAAAAAGCGCAGGCGCTGGTGACGCTCGATAATTACGACGAGGCATTGAATCTGTACCAGACATTGCCGCCGAAAGTGGCGGGGATGCTGAAGGACAAAATCGACGAAAAAAGCCGCGCGCTGCACCAGGAAGCGGAGGCGAAGATCAGCGCCATCGCGAAAAAGGCCGAGGCGCAGTCCGCGGACGCCGAGCCGGGCGAGGGGTTGAAGACCCTGGCGGACGCCGAGAAGATCAACTACACGCCGACGCGCGGCATCGTGACCGAGTTGAAGAAAAAACTGACCGACGAGCTGGCCAACGAAGCGGATCTGAAGCAGAAGAAGGGTATGCTGGTCGCCGAAAAACGACTCAATGAAGTGATGACGAAATTTGACGCGGCGCTGCTGGAAGCGCGCGATCCCAAAGCGGCCGCGGAGATCGCCGCGGAGGCGAAAAAAGACGGCGCGCTGGCACCTGTTGAGCCCATGGTGCGTTCGATGAACGAAGTGACTGCGGCGTTTGACGATGCTTCGCGTTTCGATCAGGAAGCACTGCAGAAGCAGATTGGCCAGAAGGTTGAACTCGAGGTCGGAAGCAGTGTGCAGAAGGGCACGATCTCGAAAGTGCAAGACGGCAACATTTCGCTGAAGATCGATTTCGGCGGCGGCGCGTCGGGCGAGAAGAAAGTCAAGATCGCCGACCTGACCGACGCACAGCGCAAGAAACTCTTTCCGCCGTTCGTGCCGCAGACCGATCCGCAGCGCCTGGCGGTGTGCTACACCAAGCTCGCGAAGGGTTCTCAGGATTTCACCGGCGCGGTCGAGCAGCTTCTGCTCTCGCCCGATTACCCGCTGACCGCGCACTGCCGCGGGCTGGCGGACAAGGTTCGCGGGGACAAGGAAAAGATCCTGGCTGAAGCGGCGGCGCCGGCGTTCTGGGGTGAAATTCAGACGCGCGCCAGCTTGAGCAAGCTTACCGACGCGGACGCCAAGACTTTGAATGAGAAGATCGCGAAGTTCGACAAGGAGTGTGGCGGCACCGACTTTTACGCCACGATCAAGGACAAGCTGGACGCGGTGAAGGCCAAGATCGCGAAAATGACCGCGCAAAACCTGGTGATCAACGGCGATTTTGAAAAAGGCCCTGAAAGCTGGGAGCGCGACAAGCGCGGCGGCACGAAGACCATTGAATTCACCACCGACGGCGGACACGGCGGCAAGGCGTCGGTGATTTACAACGTCGCTCCGGATTATTTCGGCGCCATTTCACAGTCCATCGCGGTCGAACCGCGCGCGGAATACCGCGTCTCGTGCTGGGCCAAGCACGTTAAAGGTTCGCTCGATTTTGCGCGCAACAGCGGCTTGTATGTGCACGATGGCAGCGAAGACCGGCGCGAAGGCGAGGGCCACGACGTCAATTTCCGCACCGCGACGAAAATGGGCGAATGGGTGCAGCTTGAATTCAAATTCGTCGCGCAGAATCCGAGCGTGAAAGTCGAGCTGTACATGCGCCAGAGCGCCAAGGGCGCGGGGCCGTACGTCATGGTCGTGGACGACATCGAGGTCACGAAGATCTCGAAGGGTGGCGCGGACAAGGCTGCGGCGTCGCCGCTTCCGCCGTTTGCGGTACCCGACCTATTCAAGGCTGCGGGCCTGGTGTTCTGGGTCAGCTCCGCGACAGATCCGGCGGGGACCACGCGCGAACTGCTCAACAATACGCTCTCCAGCGATAAGGGAACCGTCACCGTCGTGCAGGATTCGGGCATGAAAGTGATGCAGTTCGAGAACAGCTACTCGTACTACAACGCCACCGAGGCGGTGAAATCCGTTGGCGCGTCGGGATCGATTTTTGTGTGGGTGAAGACTGAGAAACTTCCGGCCGCGTTCTCGAGCATGATTTTCCGCGGCGACCAGGTGGCGGGCAATGGCGGCCACGCCGATTTCTCGTTCTTCATGAAGGGCGACAAGGCGATGCTCTGGTTTAATTTCCCCGAGAACCAGTGGCCGGGCGTCGAAGGCAAGACGGCGTTTTACACGAAAAAGCCGCTCGTCGCAGGGAAGTGGATGATGCTGGGCGCTACATGGGACGGCAAGACGGTGACGATGTGGGTGAATGGCGAACGCGATGCGTCGTATCAAGCGGCCGCCTCGCCGCTGAAGCGCAATTTCCCCGAAGTGGTCGCGCTGGGCTGCGACCCGGCGGGCTCGCCTGAATATTTCAACGGCCTGATGAACGGCGCGATGATTTTCAACCGCGCGATCAGTGAGTTTGAAATCAAGACGTTGTATACGATGTCCGGAATTCACGGGAAGTAAGCACCAAACTTCGACAACGCTCCTGCGCATGCATTGAAAAGCCAACGAGAATGCTGTGTCATTTTTCATTGTTGAGCTTAATTTTTAGGTGCCATGCGCATCGTCTGGATTTCACTTTTCGCCGTCGTCGTGCTCGGGCTGGCGCTCGGGCCGGCGGTCTTTTCAAAACAAAAACCGGCAGATGAAGAGCTCGTTATCATCTCGCCGCACTGGGACGGCATTCGCCAGGAATTCGGCCGCGCGTTCAGCGAGAGCTATCAGAAAAAAACCGGCAAGACGATTCGCGTGGTGTGGCTCGATATCGGTTCGACCAGCGAAGTGCGCAAGTACATCGAAGAGCGCTTCAAGCAGGCCGAAAAAATCGGGCCGAAGGAAGGCATGGGCGCCGACATTATTTTCGGCGGCGGCATGGAAATCATGCCGAAGATGGCGAAGTCGAATTTTTTTGAAACGTATCCTCTCAGCGAAGAACAGAAGAAAGCCATTCCCGCCACGGCGAGCGACCAGCCGCTGCGCGATCCGGAGAACCGTTTTTTCGCGGCGTGCTTGAGCAGTTTCGGTTTTGTCTACAACAAGAAAGTCGTCGAATATGCCAAGCTGAAAGTGCCGCAGCAATGGAGCGACCTCGGCGAGCCGTCTTACCAGGGCTGGGTGAGCTGCGGAAATCCGACGCAATCCGGTTCGCTGCACATGGCGTTTGAAATCGTGCTGCAGGGCGAAGGCTGGGAGAGCGGCTACCGCACGGTCGCGCACCTGATGTCGAATGTGCGCGCATTCAACGAAGGCGGAACGTCGGTGCCGCGCGACGTGTCGCTCGGTCAGGCCGCGGCGGGGCCGTGCATCGATTTCTACGCGAGCGCGCCGATCCGCCGTCAGGGCGCGACTCATCTGCAACTTGTCGTACCGCCGGGGCAGGCGATCGCGACACCCGACCCGATCGCGATCCTGCGCAACCCGCCGAACAAACGCGCGGCGTTCGATTTTCTCACGTTCGTGCTCAGCGAAGAGGGGCAGAAATTGTGGTACATCGCGCGCGGCGAACCAGGCGGGCCGAAAGAATATGACCTCGAACGATTGCCGGTGATGCCGTCGCTTTACGAACAGAATTTGAAAACGAATACAGTGATGAATCCATTCAAAGGGACCGCGGCGTTCAAATACAACGCGAAGAAGGGCAGCGAGCGCTGGACGTCGCTCAATGATTTGTGGCGCGCGACGGTGATCGATCTTCACGACGAGTTGTGGGAAGCGCGCGACGCCGCAGTGAAAGCCGGGCGCGACGCCGATCTCGGCGCGGCGCTCTGCCGCGCGCCGTTAAGCGAAGAGGCGCTGCTGGCGATCGATAATCCGCCGAAAGGCACTCCGCCGCTTTCGCCGGACAAGCGCAACGCGCTACGCAACAAGTGGACGGCCTGGGCTCGCGAGTGGTATTCCGAGATCGCGCGCGCGGCGAAGGAGAACGGCGCGGTGCCGGAATTCAAGCCGGCGCCGGTGGAGTAGCTTTTTCGACACTCGGCCGTTTCGCCGCGAAAAGTTTGTGATCGCGCCGCATGCTCCAGATAAATAGCGGTGCGAGGCCGAGCATCAGCCACACTTCGCTCAACATCAGAATGCCGATAGCGCCTTCCGGCCGGCGGCGCTGCCAGATCTGCACCACGCCGTCGGTGCCGCCAGCGGCGATGCGTTCTCCGTCGGGCGAAAACGCCGCGGTGCGCAGCGTGCCGCCGTTGCTCAGTACGTCCAGCGCGTCGCCTTCGCGGCCGTCCCACACGCGCACCGATCCGTCGAGACTCGCGGTGACCAGACGGCTGCCGTCGGGCGAGAACTGCGAGCTCAGCACGTACTGCTGGTGGCCTTTCATCATCGCCAGACGCTGCGCGAACCAGACGTCGAGATGGTCGGGAGACTGATCTTCGCTCCCGGTCAGCAGCGAGCCTTTTTTGTCGCCGTGAAACGCCTGCCACAAACGCACGGTACAATCTTTGCCGCTCGTCGCGATGTACTGGCCATCGGGCGAAAACGCGGCGCCCTGGAAAATCTGCGCGTCGCCGCGCAGGTGCGCGACGGCGTGCTCGGTCGCGAGATCCCAGACCTGCACGTCGCCGTCGTTGCCCGACGAAATCAGGCGCTTGCCGTTCGGCGAGAACATCGCGCCATGCAGCGAGCGCGAGGTGCTGAGAATGTGCGGAGTGCCGTGGGCGTCGGTGCAGACCACGCCGCCGTGACCCCAGCCGAGCAATTGTTTTCCATCGCGCGAGTACGACGCGCCGCGCGGGGTGATGAAATTCAGCGGGTCTTTGTCGATTTCCTCGCCCGTCTGCGCGCTGAAAAATTTGGCGTGGCTGTCTGTGCTCGCGGTGAGCACTTCTTTTCCGTCCGGCGACAGCGCGGCGGTCAATACGGTCGTCGGGTGGGGCAGGACCAGCGTTTCTTTTCCGGTGTTCACGTCCCAGATGCGCGCGGATTTGTCGTCACTGGCGGTCACCAGCAGAGCGCCGCCGTTTGAGAATGCCACGCTGTTGATCGGTCCTTTGTGTCCGCGAAACGTTCGAATCGACGACCAAGGCTGCCAATGCAGCGCCAGCAGCACGACGCTTCCGGCCAGCAGCGCGCCGAGTTGAAATGTGAGGAGCGAAAATTTCGGACGCCAGCGCCAGAAACGCCATTCGGGACGCGCCGACAAACGCGTCTGGCGCTCTTTAAGCGCGCTCGTCATTCGCTGCCGCGAGGGCACGGAAACGCCGGGAACGTTTGCCATCGTAATTGAGTAACGGCTCAGCCGGGTGTTTCTTGCGGAGTTTCCGACCGCTTGATTGCACATGAGCAATGTTTTTCGGGAGCAAAATCGGCCGCGAACGCATCTATAATGGAGTAGAGAGAAGGGTTGGCTCGCGGCGTGCAATGTTGCGCCGATAGGACTTGGATTGAGGGTAAACACCACATGGCACGACGCTTTTTCGGATTCGCACTCGTTTTTTGTCTCACGCTGATGGCGACATTCAACACCGCCGCTGCAGAGAAGGGCAAAAAGGGGCGCAATAATAAGGATGGGAAGCGCGAGCAGGCCGTAATGGGGGATTCGATTGCGTTTGCGCTCGCGCACGACGACGACCTGAAAATGACGAAGGAACAGAAAGCGTTTCTGCAGAACTTGAAGAAGAAGCTCGACGACGAACGCGACAAGGAGCCTGACGAAATCAAAATTCGCGATCTGCGCGACGAGATGAAGAAGACGCGCAAGACCGACAAGGAAGAGTCGGGCGATTACCGGACGCGCATGCGCGAGCTGATGGAAAAACAGGCCACGAAATGGGAAGAGCGCAGCAACGCTGAACTCGCCAAAGTTCTGCCCAAGGAAACGATGGCGAAGTTGAAAGAGTTGCGCGGCGAGCCGGATAAATTGCCGGAGAATCCGTTTAACTAGATACGAAGCCGAAGGCCACTACATTACCCCGAAGGGGTATTCCAAGTCAGCCCGGGGTTGCCGCGAAGCGGCTACCCCGGGTCATCTCACGCCATGTTGCTGTGCTCTGAAAGAGCACCACAGTTGGCGATGAATTGAAGTGCTCTTTCAGAGCACAAACATCAATTCCGATTCAACCCGGGGTAGCCGCTTCGCGGCAACCCCGGGCTGACTTGTGACACCCCTTCGGGGTGTATCGGCAATTCTGAAATCGCTTGCCTGTGATTCTTCTGCCGCGTCGTTTGACTTTTATTTCATTCCCGCCACAGTGGCGCCATGCCGCGATGCGATTGGGCGAAATCTGAAATCATGCAGCACTATCACGACACCGAATGGGGCGTGCCGCTGCACGACGACACGGGCTTGTTTGAGTTTCTCATCCTCGAAGGCGCGCAGGCGGGATTGAGCTGGGAGACCGTGCTGAAGAAGCGCGAGAGTTATCGCAAGGCGTTCGACGGCTTTGACGCGGCGGTGATTGCGCGCTATGGGCCGAAAAAAATTCAGTCACTCCTGTCCGATGCGGGCATCATCCGCAACAAACTGAAAATCAACGCGACGATTTTGAATGCGCAAGCGTTTCTGAAGATCCAGAAAGAGTTTGGTTCGTTTGATGCGTATCTTTGGCGCTTCGTGAAGGGAAAGCCGATTCAGAACCGGCGGCGAACGATGAAGGATTTTCCGCCGCGCACGGCTGAATCGGACGCGCTGAGCAAAGATCTGCTTGGGCGCGGGTGCAAGTTTGTGGGCTCGACGATTTGTTATGCGCTGATGCAGGCGACGGGGATGGTGAATGATCATCTCGTGACGTGCGATCGGTTTAAGGGCGTGCAGTAGACTTCCCAGAAATCGCGATGGAGTATCGGACGCGCAGGGGGCACACCACTCGCTGCGCTCGGGGTGTGGCACACAACTGCAGGGCGACTTAGCGATTTGTGCGCGGGGCGAGATCATCAGGGCGTGCAGTAGCGCATTTGCTCTTCTGATCGCGCTGAACACTGATGGGCAAGCCACCAGTGGCACACACTGATCGTGTCGCACGACGGGTGTGAGTTGTGGTCGATGAATGATTTTTTCGCTGCCTCTTGTCGCTTCGCGACCCACCCGTCGCTGCGCGCCGGATGGGCCACCCGCCAAACACTGGTGGGCAAGCCACCAGTGGCACACACTGATCGTGTTGCACGACGGGTGTGCGTTGTGTTCGATGAATGGGTTTTTATCGCTGCCTCTTGTCGCTTCGCGACCCACCCGTCGCTGCGCGCCGGATGGGCCACCCTTCCCAACGGGAACGCTGGTGGGCAAGCCACCAGTCGTGCGCGGTTCTGAGCTAGGCGGGGTGGGGGTTTTGGTCTAAACACTTTTCGATGAAGCCGAAAACGTTGTTTGCGCTGGCGTTCACGCTGCTGGCGTGGTCGTCCGCGTTTGCCGCCATCCGACTCGCACTGAAATTCTACAGCCCGGGCGCGCTCGCACTGGTCCGCTTTTCGATGGCGTCGCTCTTTTTGCTGGCTTACACACGCATGGCGAAAGTGCGGCTTCCGGAGCGCCGCGACCTCGCCTTGATTGTGTTCTGCAGTTTCCTCGGCGTGAGTCTTTACCACATGGCGTTGAATTTCGGCGAAGTGAAAGTGCCGGCAGGCGCGGCGGCGTTTCTGGTCAACACCGGGCACGTGTTCACAGCGCTGCTTGCGCGGTTCTGGTTGAAGGAACGGCTGAAGCCGCTGGGATGGGTTGGCATGGCGATCAGCCTCGGCGGCGTGGCGCTGCTCGCGTTTAAGGATGAGAAAGATCTGGCGTTCGAACCGCGTTCGCTGCTGATCGTGCTCGCAGCGGCGTCGGCCAGCGTGTACCTCGTGCTGCAAAAGCCGCTGTTTGCACGATACAGCGCTCTGGAAGTGAGCACGTACGTCGTGTGCCTGGGGACGGTGTTTCTGCTCGTCTTTACCCCCGAAGCGGCGAGAGACATTTCGTTGGCGCCGGCGAGCGTGACGCTGGCGGTGCTTTACCTCGGTGTCGTTCCGGGCGCGCTGGGGATTTTTGGATGGACGTACATCATGTCGAAAATGAATGCGTCGACGGCAGTGAGTTTTCTTTACCTGGTGCCGGTGCTGGCGACGGGAATTGCGTGGCTGTGGCTGGGCGAAAAACCGGGGACATTATCGCTGGCGGGCGGATCGCTGGCGCTGTTTGGCGTTGTAATCGTGCAGCGCTGGGGAAAGCCCGAAGCGCTTCCCGCTAATCCGCCGGATCCGGCATGATCCGGCGATGAAACGATTGCGTTAACTTCCCGCGGACCCGGGCGCGGACGCAACTGCGGCGAGCAGGAACATCGCCAGCATGAATAGCGCGAGAATCGTCGCGATCACCAGAAGCCAGACGCTCGGACTGCGCTTGTTGTCTTCAACGGCAGCCGTGGCGGCGACCTGTTGAACGGCATCGGCCATGGTGCGGTGTTCCGGCATCTTTTCCTCGACGATGCCGAACTCCGGATCAGAAATAATGACCTTCGGGACCGCGGCATTTCTGCTCGACGGTGATTTTGAAAAGTCGGGCGCGGCCATAGGGTGTCTCCTTGCGTTCGCCAACCATCATGATGCAACCGATGTGCCTCAGCTTGGATTCTTGTCGCTACTGACTCTGCCATCGTTTAGACTCCGGCGAATTGCCACAAAGGAGATACCAAAATGAAAACGATGTTTCTGACACTGAGCGCGCTGTGCATGCTGTGCGGATGCGGAGGCAGCGAACCGGAAAAGCCAGCCGCTGCCGAACCGGCAAAACCGCAGGTGATCACGCCGGTCGACAACATTAAGCAGCAGATCGATATCAAAAACGATCTGAAGGCGTCGATCAAAGAGTCGGCGAACCAGAATTCAGAGACGCAGAAGGAATTGGATAAGAGGAAGTAGTACGGCAACGCTGAATGATGAACGATGAATGCGCAATGACTGCTTAGTCGTGCAACCTCTTAATTAGAAAGAGGTTCTGAAGGTATTGAAAAAAGTTAAAAATCTGCGTCGCAAATCGCAGGGGCTAATTGTTTTAGTTTAGTAAGGGAGAGAGCGAAACGGTCGCAGTAGGCCCGTGCTATAAGTTCTTTGAATCTGAGCTCTTACGATGTAACTCAAAAAAAGAAAAAATCTGAGTCCACAAACGCGATGGCTAATTGTCTTAGTATAGAGCCTGTTGCACATTCCTATGTAAC
>Ga0265314_10001919_pt1 | contig 22211 bp, 20 predicted proteins | sample 4126metaG_FD_203106 | JGI IMG/M metagenome (GOLD analysis project Ga0265314, IMG submission 203106) | Rhizosphere microbial communities from Carex aquatilis grown in University of Washington, Seatle, WA, United States - 4-1-26 metaG | ecosystem: Host-associated > Plants > Roots > Rhizosphere >... | reverse complement strand
CGGACAAAAATCTGATAAATAGCGATGCCCTTTCGCCGTATCCTTTGCCTACTCCTCCCCCTCTGCCTCATCTTCACGCAGACCGCGCAAGCCTATTCTCTGGCGCGGCTGCCGTATAAATATCAGCGCATCAACATCGCCGCCGCAGGCGGCACGGTTGCCATCCTGGCCGGCCAAGACACCTTGAGCCAGCAGAGCAGCACCCTTATCAACGGCCACCCCAACGCCTTCACCCAACAACGCCGCACGATCACCGATACCTACAACAGCATCGACAGCGAGGGCAGCACGCTGGCGGGCAATGGCGTCAGCAGGCGTAGGGTGGGCACGTCTATTGTGCCCGCGCTGCTTGGCTTCAGTCTTTGGCAGACTGCAACCTTCCCGAAAGCAAACTGGCTGAAACGATGAGCATCGCCCCGATCCATTCGCGCGATCCCATCGTTTCTCTCGCCAGAAAATACGAGGAGATGGCCGCGACCACCAACTCGAACAGGAACAGCACCACAGCGCGGTTAGCCGACAGATGGGTCACGCCGTACTGCACGGCAAAACTGGTGGCGCATAGCACAAGCCCCAACACTGCCAACACTTGCCAGGATTGAGTTGAGATGGCCGCGATCTGTTCGGCCACACCGCCCTGCCACAGCAAAAATGGCAACGTCAGTCCGGCCGTACCCAGCCACAGGCTGAACGATTTAGCCTGTACGGAAAGCAGCACTGCCCGGCGCGAGGTGACGTTGGACAGTGCAAAGCCCATCCCGGCTGAAAGCCCCATCCACTCGGACAGGTTTTGTGGCATCGGTATGCCCAGTTGCGGCCGCCAGAGCATGATGAGCGCACCGCTCAGCGACAAGGCGATGACGAGATAACCGTAGCGGTCGAGCCGTTCGCCCAGCAGCCAGTTCGAAAACAGGATGGTCCACACCGGCGCGAGGTAAAACAGCAGCAGCACGCGCATCACTTCGCCGTGAAGCATCGCAAGCACGTATCCCAGATTCGCCCAGCCCGCGCTCAGTATCAGCAGCAATGCCCACCAGCCGAAGGTTGATCGCTCACGCCATATGCGCGGCAGCATGAATGCGCCGCACAGCATCGCCAGCAGATAGGTGATCAGAGTCGCCAGCGCCCCGGAGATGCCAACATCCTGCAACGCCCGATAGGGATACCAGATCAGCCCCCATACCAGGGCGCCGCTCAACACGCCGACGACCGGCATCACATTTTGTTTTGATGGCACTTGCCCGACCCTTATAATGCATGACGTTTTCGCCAATGTTCGAACCGCAATATGAATCCGGATTTGCAACTTCTTCAACCGTACCCGTTCCAGAAACTCGCCAGACTGTTCGGCGAAGTGACCCCGAACGCAGCCTTGAAACCGATCAGCCTGCATATAGGCGAGCCCAAGCACGAGACTCCGTCCTTCATCAAGGATGCGCTGATCGCCGGGCTCGACGGACTGGCGAATTATCCCACAACCATCGGCAGCGACGCCTTGCGCAAAGCCATCGCCGATTGGCTGCAGCGGCGCTATGACATTCCGGCACTGGATGCGAAGACTCAAACCCTGCCGGTGAACGGCAGCCGCGAGGCGTTGTTCGCTTTTGCGCAGGCCGTGCTCGACCGCAGCCGGAAAGACCCGGTCGTGATCTGCCCCAATCCGTTCTACCAGATCTATGAAGGCGCGGCCTTCCTCGCGGGCGCCACGCCGCATTTTCTCAATACCTTGCCTGAGGACGGTTTTGCGCTGAACTTCAGCCAATTGCCGGATACCGTTTGGCAGCGCACACAGCTCATCTATGTGTGTTCGCCGGGCAACCCGAACGGACGCGTGATGCCGCTGGCGGAGTGGAAGACCTTGTTCGAGCTGAGCGACCGTCATGGCTTCGTCATCGCGTCGGACGAGTGTTACTCGGAGATCTATTTTGGCGATGAAAAACCGCTGGGTGCGCTGCAAGCCGCACAACGACTGGGGCGCACCGATTACCGGAATCTGGTGGTATTTTCCAGCCTGTCCAAACGCTCCAATGTGCCCGGCATGCGCTCCGGTTTCGTCGCCGGAGACGCCAAGGTGCTGGAGAAGTTCGCCTTGTATCGCACCTACCACGGTTGTGCGATGAATCCCGCCATCCAGACCGCAACCATAGCTGCCTGGAACGACGAGGCGCATGTCGCCGAGAACCGACGCCTGTATGTGCAAAAGTTCGAACAGGCCATCGCCCTGCTCACCCCTGTCCTGCCCGCATCCAGACCGGATGCCGGTTTCTATCTGTGGGTCAGGACACCGATTGATGACGCCTCCTTCGCGCAACGTCTGTACCGCGACTATAATGTGTCCGTCTTGCCCGGCAGCTTCCTTGCCCGCGAAGCGCACGGGATCAATCCCGGTGCGAAATTCATCCGTCTGGCGCTGGTTGCCACCCTGGATGAGACGCTGGAAGCCGTAAGACGCATCGCTGAATTCACCCAAAAACTTTAGTTAGGAAAAACCATGCCGCAATTACAAGCCATCATCGAAGAAGCCTTTGAACGCCGTACCGACATCACTCCGCGCAATGTCGATGCGCAACTGAAGGAGACCATCGACACCGTCATCGAATATCTTGACCAGGGTAAGTTGCGTGTGGCGGAAAAGATCGATGGTGCGTGGGTGACCCACCAGTGGATCAAAAAAGCCGTTCTACTGTCGTTCCGCATCGAGGACAACGCTTTCATCAAGGGCGGCTTCACCAACTACTTCGACAAAGTGCCCTCCAAGTTCGCCGACTACAACTCCAAGGAATTCCGCGAAGGCGGCTTCCGCGTGGTACCTCCGGCAGCTGCGCGACGCGGTGCCTTCATCGCCAAGAACGTGGTGCTGATGCCTTCCTACTGCAATATCGGAGCCTATGTGGATGAAGGCACCATGGTGGACACCTGGGCCACTGTCGGTTCCTGCGCGCAGATCGGCAAGAACGTGCACCTCTCCGGCGGCGTCGGGATCGGCGGCGTGCTGGAACCGGTGCAGGCCAACCCCACCATCATCGAGGACAACTGCTTCATCGGCGCGCGTTCGGAGATCGTCGAAGGTGTCATTGTGGAGGAAGGCTCAGTGATCTCGATGGGCGTTTTCATCGGTCAGAGTACCAAGATCTATGACCGCGAAACCGGCGAAGTGCATTACGGCCGCGTGCCTGCAGGGTCGGTCGTGGTCAGCGGCAGCCTGCCTTCAGCCGATGGAAAGTACAGTCTGTACTGCGCAGTGATCGTGAAGAAGGTGGATGCCAAGACGCTGGGCAAGACCGGCATCAACGAGTTGCTGCGAGGCATTTAACAAAACGCTCATGTGCTCCTGAAAATCAAAATGGCAAAGCCAGACAAGGCGCGCGACAATAATCGCAGCGCAGCATATAGGGGAATATGTGAGCAAGATTATTGGAGTGCAACGCAGTATGGCAAAGCCATTTTGGTTTTAAGGAGTACATGATGATTATCACGCCGCTGTTGCAACTGGCTGCCGAAAAGAAAGCTTCCGATCTGTTCTTCTCGGTCGGTGCGCCGATCAACATCAAGATCGACGGCGTGGTCAAGCCGGTCAATGACCAGATCCTCGCGGAGGAGATGGTCAAGCGCATCTCTTACGAGATGATGACCGAGCACCAGATCGCCGAATTCGAAATGAAAATGGAGATGAACTTTTCGTTCCGCGCTCCCAGCATCGGCAACTTCCGCGTGAACGTCTTCCGTCAACGCGGCAGTGTGGCGATGGTCATCCGCTACGTGCGCGGCGATGTGCTGAACGTCGAGCAATTGAATCTGCCGCTGGTGCTCAAAGAGCTCATCATGGAAAAGCGCGGCCTGGTACTGATGGTCGGCGCTACGGGTTCCGGCAAGTCGACCACGCTGGCGGCGATGCTCCAGCACCGCAACGAGACGCAGAGCGGCCATATCCTGACCATCGAAGACCCGCTCGAATACATGTTCCGGCACTGCAAATCCGTCGTCAATCAACGCGAGGTGGGAACCGATACGATCGACTACGGAAGCGCCCTGGTCAGCGCCATGCGCGAAGCGCCGGACGTGCTGATGATCGGCGAGATCCGCGACCGCGACACCTTGAAACATGCGCTCATCTTCGCTCAGACCGGCCATCTGTGCCTTTCCACCCTGCACGCCAACAACAGCTACCACGCGCTCAACCGCATGGTGAACTTCTTCCCGTACGATGCCCGCAACAGCGTCCTGTCTGACTTGTCGCTTTGTTTGCGCGCGGTGATTTCACAGCGCCTGATTCGCAATGCGCAGGGGAAGCAGATGCCCGCGGTCGAGGTACTGCTCAACTCTGCGCTCATCGCCGAGCTCATCCGGAAAGACCAGATCGATCAGATACGCGAAGCCATCGAGCAAAGTGTCTCGCTGGGTTCGCAGACGTTCGAACAGGCCCTGTACAAATTGTTCAAGGCCGGTCATATCACCAAGGAAGAAGCGCTGCGCAATGCCGACTCCGCCAGCAACCTGTCATCACTGATCGATTATTCCCAGACCAGTAAGGTCAAGGCCTATAACCCGAATGACACTCATCCGGATACGCCGAGTGCACCTGCAAACAAGTTCGATGGCATCACGCTCAATATCGAAATGCCCGGTTCTGAAAAATGAAGTTGTATGGCATTTCCAACTGCGGCACGGTGAAGAAAGCTCGCGCATGGCTGCAGGAACACGGTGTGGAGCATGAGTTCTACGACTTCAAAAAATCCGGCTTATCGGAAGCGCAGCTCTCCGCCTGGCTGAATCAGGTCGGCTGGCAACGGTTATTAAAGAAGACCGGCCCCACCTGGGGACAGCTGCCGGACATCATCAAAGTTTCAATCAAGGACGATATCTCGGCCTTGGCATTGATGCTGGAAAAGCCCAATGTCATCAAACGACCTGTGCTTGAACACAATGGAAAAGTACTGGCGACCGGTTTCAATGAAACCGATTATGAGAACCTGAAACTGAAACCATGAGCCAAACACTCGACCTCGCCCAACAGCTTATCTCGCGCCCCTCCCTCACCCCGAAGGATGAGGGGTGTCTCGACATCATCGGCTCGCGTCTCGCACCGCTCGGTTTCAACCTGGAGAAGATGCGCCACGGCGAGGTGGACAATCTGTGGGCACGACGCGGAGGCAATACACCGCTGATCTGCTTCGCCGGACATACCGACGTGGTACCGACCGGCCCGGTGGATAAATGGGTGTGTGATCCGTTCACTCCTACCGTCAAGGATGGCATGCTCTACGGGCGGGGTGCATCGGATATGAAAGGCTCACTCGCCGCTTTTGTCACCGCCATCGAGAAATTTGTCGCCATGCACCCGCAACACCGCGGCTCCATTGCTTTGCTGCTGACCTCGGACGAGGAAGGCGTGGCGATAGATGGGACGGTTCGCGTAGTGGAGACCTTGCAGGCACGCAATGAACCGATCGACTACTGCATCGTCGGAGAACCGACCTCGGTAAGCAAGACCGGCGACACTATCAAGAACGGACGGCGCGGTTCGCTGTCCGGTACTCTCACCGTCAAAGGCGTGCAAGGCCATATCGCCTACCCGCATCTGGTGAAGAACCCCATCCATCTTGCCTCACCCGCCATCGCCGAACTGGCGGCGACCGAGTGGGATAAAGGCAACGAATATTTTCCGCCGACCTCCTGGCAGATATCCAACATCCACGGCGGCACCGGTGCGACCAATGTGGTGCCTGGCACAGTGGAGATCCTGTTCAACTTCCGACATTCCACGGCCAGCACTATGGACAGTCTGAAAACAAGGGTCCACGCAATCCTCGACAAACATGGCCTGGACTATGACCTCAAGTGGGAGATGTCCGGCAAGCCTTATCTGACTCCGCGCGGCGATCTGGTGGAAGCGGTCGCTGCTGCGATCAGACAGGTGCAGGGTATCTATACAGAATTATCCACCAGCGGCGGCACATCGGACGGACGCTTCATCGCCGACATCTGCCCGCAGGTGCTGGAGGTGGGGCCGCTGAATGCGACCATCCACAAAGTCGACGAGTGCGTGGCGGTGAAAGACCTGGATACATTGTCAGAGATCTATTATCTGACATTGGTCAAATTGCTGGTCGAATGAGGCAATGAAGCTTTTTATCGTCGTGCTGCTGATCTTCATCGTGACGTGGATACTGATCCTCACACTGAACAGTCGGCGCAGGACGAAAGATGATAGCGGCACTACAGGTAGCTCGGTGGATTCGGGCTGTGATTACTCCGTATCGCACTGCGACACTGACAGTGGCAGTTGCGATGGTGGAGGAGATGGCGGAGGCGGCGGGGACTAAATGGATATCAATCACTTTTCCGAGGCTAGCGCCTCACTCAAGACCGTGCGCGACTGTCTGCGTTTCGCGGTCAGCCGCTTCAACGAGGCCGAGTTGTTCTTCGGCCACGGCACCGAGAACGCTTATGATGAGGCAGCCTATCTCATCCTGCACACACTGCATCTACCGCTGGACAGGCTGGAACCTTTCCTTGATGCCAGGCTGACGCAATCCGAGATCTACGACGTTCTGGATATCATCGAAAAGCGCACCGAACAGCGCATTCCCGCCGCTTACCTGACCAACCAGGCTTGGCTGGGAGAGCTGTCTTTCTATGTGGATGAACGCGTCATCGTGCCGCGCTCTTTCATCGCCGAACTTCTTCGCGAACAATTATTCCCGTGGCTGGAGAACGCCGAAGAGATGGGCAATGTTCTCGACATGTGCACCGGCAGCGGCTGTCTCGCCATCCTGGCCGCTCATGCATTCCCCAACGCGCATATCGATGCAGTCGACCTCTCCGCCGATGCGCTGGATGTCGCCCAGTACAACGTGACCGACTATGGTCTGGAGGATCATATCTCGCTGATCGAATCCGACATGTTCGCCAAGCTGGATGGCAAACGTTATGATCTCATCATCAGCAACCCGCCTTATGTGGATGCTCCCTCGGTCGCCGCCCTGCCGCAGGAATTCAAATACGAACCCAAGCTGGCGCTCGGCAGCGGCACGGACGGTCTGAATGCAACGCGTGCCATCCTCGAACATGCCACCGCCCATCTCACCGAAAACGGCCTGCTCGTGGTCGAGATCGGCCACAACCGCGATGCGCTCGAAGCTGCCTTCCCGAACCTTCCCTTTACCTGGCTGGATGTCAGTGCGGGCGATGAGTTCGTGTTCCTGCTGCATCGCAACGATCTTGTGTGATGTCAGAAGGCCATTACGAGAACTTCCCTGTCGCATCCATCCTCATGCCCCGGCGACTGCGCACGCCGGTGACAGCAATATATAATTTTGCCCGTGCGGCAGACGACATAGCCGATGAAGGTGACCTGCCGAACAAGGAGCGTTTGCAGCAACTCAACGAATTCCGCGATGAGCTGATACATATCGCAAACGGCGAAACGCCTTTCCAACCCTTGTTCCAGCATCTGGCAGCAGAAATCAAAGGGTTTGACCTGCCCTTGCAACCTTTCCACGATCTGCTCGATGCCTTCGCACAGGACGTGGTCAAAAAGCGCTACGCCAATTTCGAAGAACTGCTGGATTACTGCCGCCGTTCGGCCAATCCTGTCGGCAATCTGCTGCTGCATCTGTACGAAGAAGCCACGCCGGTCAATCTCGCTTATTCAGACGCCATCTGCACTTCGCTCCAGCTCATCAATTTCTGGCAGGATGTGGCGAAGGACTGGCGTATCGACCGCGTGTATCTTCCGCAGGATGATATGACGCGTTTCGGTGTCAGCGAAGCGCAGATTGCGGAGGAACTCAGCGATGACAACTGGCGTGCCCTGATGAAGTACGAAGTGGATCGGGCACGAGAGCTGATGCTTTACGGCAAGCCGCTCGGTTCGATACTGTCCGGACGTATCGGTCTTGAGATGCGCATGATCATCACCGGTGGTCTGCGCATCCTCGATAAACTGGAGGCAACCGATTACGACATGTTCAAGCGTCGACCGGTGTTGCGCCCATTCGACTGGGTTATCATGCTGGCAAAAAGCGCCCCGATGCGATTCTGATATGACTCCAGACGAATATTGCCAAGACAAGGCCAGAAGCAGCGGCTCCAGCTTCACCAGCAGTTTCCGCTTCCTGCCTGCCGACAAACGCCGGGCGATGACCGCGCTGTATGCCTACTGCCGCGAAGTGGACGACGTGGTGGATGAATGCAGCGATGCCAATGTCGCGCGCACCACGCTCAACTGGTGGCGCGGCGAAGTGTTAGCCATCTATGGCGCGAAACCCACGCATCCGGTCTGCCAAGCACTCGTCCCTGTGGTCAAACAGTTCAACCTGCCGCAGGAACACCTGCTGGAGATCATCGACGGCATGGAGATGGATCTGGACCAGCCGCGCTACGCCGATTTCAAGTCGCTGCAGCTGTATTGCTACCGCGTCGCCTCCGTGGTCGGCCTGCTGTCGGCTGAGATATTCGGCTACACAAACCGCGAGACATTGAAATACGCGCACGACCTCGGCATCGCCTTCCAACTCACCAACATCATCCGTGACGTGGGCGAGGATGCACGACGCAACCGCATCTATCTGCCGATGGACGAGATGCAACAGTTCGGCGTGTCTGCGGCAGACATCCTCAACGCGCATGAAACCGAAGGGTTCCGCAAACTGATGGAATTCCAGATCGAGCGTGCACGGAGCTATTACCGGCAGGCTTTTGATCATCTGCCTTCTGTCGATCGCAAAGCACAACGTGCCGGGATCATCATGGCAGCGATCTACCGTGCCGTTCTGGACGAAGTCGTTAGCAGCGGCTGCCATGTCCTGAATGAACGCGTCTCTCTCACGCCGACCTACAAACTCTGGATCGCTCTCAAGACGTGGCTCAAGAACTGAAAGTCGGGATCATCGGTGGCGGTTATGCCGGCATGGCTGCCGCTGTCTGGCTTGCTGAACACGGTGTCGCGGTCACAGTCTTCGAAAGCGCCAAGCAACTCGGCGGTCGCGCGCGCGGCCTGTCACACCAGGGTGTTCAGCTGGACAACGGCCAGCACCTTTTGCTCGGCTGCTACCGAGAAACCCTGCGCCTGATCGAACTGGTCGGTGGCGACATCGAACAGGACTTCCTGCGTTTGCCATTGCAGCTCGATCTGCATGGCCAGTTCTCGCTCAGGGCACCGCACTTGCCCGCTCCGCTCCACCTTCTTGTTGCCTTGTTGCAAGCGCAAGGTCTGACTTACAAAGAGCGCTTGAAAGCCGCGCGCTTCATGCTCTCCTTGCGCGGTATGGGATTCCACCTGCCAGAGGACATGACCGTCACCGAACTTCTCGTGCAACACGGGCAGGATGCCGACCTTACGCTCAAGCTGTGGGAGCCGCTCTGCATCGCCGCCCTGAACACTCCTGTGCATAAGGCTTCCGCGCAAGTGTTGCTCAATGTTCTGCATGATGCGCTGAACCGGTCGCGTGCCGATAGCGATATGTTGCTGCCGCGCCTGGACTTCACCTCGCTGTTCCCGCAACGCGCTGCCTGCTACGTCACACAACATGGCGGAAACGTGTTCACATCATCCGGTGTGGAATCTATCGAGCCTACAGTTGATGGAATTGCTCTTGCCACAACCACGGGGAACCATGTCTTCAGCCATGTCATCTGTTCCGTACCACCCATTATCGCGTCCAAACTCCTGCGCCCCATCCAAGCACTCGATGAAGTAGTAAAGGAGATCGATGTGCTGGAGCAGCAGCCGATATTCAGCGTATACATGCAATATCCAGCGGACACTCGACTTCCGCACGCCATGATCGGTCTGCACCAGTGTTTCAGCCAATGGCTGTTCGACAAGGGCAGGATCGCCGGACAGCATGGGCTGCTCGTAGCCGTGATCAGCACAGAAGGGATACACCAGGAATTGAGCCAGGATGAATTGGCGCAAAAGGTCATCACCGAATTGCGCCAAGAGTTCGGCATCGTCGATGCTCCGGAATGGGTCAAAGTCATCGCGGAGAAACGCGCCACCTTCTGCTGTTCCCCCGGCCTAAGGCGGCCATCGCAACAAACACCGATCCCAAATCTGCTGCTGGCAGGCGATTACACAGCGGGAGATTATCCGGCGACGCTGGAGGGTGCGGTGTTGAGCGGGGGGCGCTGTGCACGTCTGTGCCTGCCCGACCGGAAGTAATCCTTGTTGTCGTAATATGCTGCATCCTCGTTTGCATCCGTCCATCCAGGCACACCCAGCAAAGGTACCGGCGTCAATTCACGGGTACTGAGACAATGCGACGGTTCTGACAGATATTCCGCCAGCAGCCCATCCAGATGGGCCAGCTGACGCTCTGATCCCCAGCCGAAGAACTCCGGCTTCACCGGCAGCACCAGTCCCTGACCGGTCATGCCAATATAGGGATGCAACGCCTTTTCGTACAATCCATGTCCGAACAGATGGAATCCCATGGCACCCTGCACTTCACGGCGTCGACCCCAGAACAGCTCTTTCCATTGAAAGTTGCGCAGCAGATCGGCCAATGCGTCATCGGCACAGGCGACGATGACGCCGGATTCGTCGAACAGCGTATTGGTATCGCGTATCGCGCCGCGCTGGCTGCGCAGTGCCTCCGGAGCTTTCTCGAGTGCTGTCAGCGCCAGGTAATGGCGCGCATTGATCGCCGCCTTGGCATGGGGAAAGACCAGCCATACAAGCGCATTCAACAAGTCGTGCCAGTTATGCTCGCGCGTCGCCACTTCGCCCTTCAGATAGCAGCGCGGCTCATATTGCGCCTCGAAGGGCAGTTTGCCATATTCCTGCGCCACAAAGCTCAGGCGCTGCCCGCTCAGGGTCGTGATGGAGGGTGTTTGCTCGTCAAGCAGAGTATTGCAATCGTTCAGCCCCGGAAAACGATCGGCAGCAAGGCGTGCAACAGCCGCATGCAAGGGCGCAAAACTGGGGGAACGCAGCAAAGCCTCTTTATCCCACTCGGGCATCTGTTTCATGTGGATGAGTTTATCTGAAACGCGCTACATTACACAGCATGCGCGGCTTGTGGTAAGTTGCGGCTTGCTTGCCTTGATGTTTTATATTGTGTTGATCATGGAGAGGGTTATGGACGACTTTGATGCGATTCAGGCCAGTTTTGCCAGTTTCACCAAGCGCCTCGATGAGGTCTCGAACGACCGATTCAACGAGTTGCGCAAGTGTTCCTTCTTCGACCCTATCCCCAGTGAAGTGTTGGGATCCATCGCAAAGCTCACCGAGATCAAGACCTTTTCCGCTGGTGACTGCCTGACCTCGGAAGGGGAAGATATGAACGCTTTCTACGTCATCTTGTTCAGCTCGGCGACCGTCTATTACAACCGCAAGATCGTGGGCACGATACGCAGCGGGGAGTGCATCGGCGAAGGTATGTTCTTTGCCAACGAGAATATACTACGTTCCGCCACGGTCGTTGCCGACGGCCAGGTGATCGCGGCAGAATTCAGGAGGAGCAACCTCAGTCAACTACAAGGTGATGCCAAAACCTATATGGATAAGGCGTTGCTGCTGGCGCTGTTCAAAAAACTGCAGGCCACGAACCGCAAGATAGAGGAACTGCTGCGTTAGAATCGATTTCCGCTGTATCAAAGTCTAAGGACGCATCAGTGCAACCAGTTGTCTCATGAGTATCATCGCTGTCTTCAATCAAAAAGGCGGGGTCGGCAAGACGACCACCGCGCTTAATCTGGCAGCTGCCTTGGCGCGTGATGGTCGCATCACCTACGGAATCGATCTGGATCCGCAAGCCCAATTCAGCGCCATCGCCAATGTCATTGCAGCATCCGGCGCGGATACCGTTCTGAGCCTGTTCCAGCATAACCGCCCGTTGCGTGAACTGGTGCGCGAATCCCCCAGCAAGATCAACATGATCCCTGCACATGCCGAGCTTTCCAAGGTGGATGCGCTGTTCGGCAAGGGTTACAACGTGGTGAACCGACTGAACACAGCCTTGCAATCTGAACCTTTCGGCGGCAAGGATGCGCCTTTGCTTATCGATTGCAATCCGATGGTCGGGGTGCTCTCTCTCAACGCCATCTTCGCCTGCCATGGACTGATCGTGCCGATTTCCGCCGACCATCTGTCGGCCAAGGGTGCATTCCAGATCGAAAAGTCATTGAATGCGCTGGAGCATGTCCTCAAACGCCGCGTGAAGCGACGTTACCTTTTGACGCGCTTCGATAGCCGACGGCGCATGGCCTGGGATGTGCTGAAACTGGTGGAAGAACATTTTGGCGCAGATGTATGCCGCACACGTATCGCAGAAAATGTGAGTCTGGCGGAAAGTCCGGCTTTGAATAAAACGGTATTCGAACATGCACCCAATAGTCGCGGGGCGCAAGATTACGATGAACTACTGAAAGAGCTGTTAGCCGACGGTTTTATCGAGTGACCCGGAGAGGTTCACTTGGAGATCAACGAAAGGATGTCTTCCACCGACATCACTTGTGCACTTTTGCCTTCTTCTGCATGCTTGGCATTGCAACTTAATATTTCGCAATAACGATACATCTGGCGCAGTTTGCGTACCGCATCATCTTCGTCCCGGGCTGCGATGATGACGCTTTCGACCCGCTGTCCATCACGCGTCTGGATCGTGAAATCGAATTTCTGCATCATCGCCCTCCCCTTGCCTTCGTTATGTTACCGACCTCTGCCTTCTCGCCTCATACAAACATACGCCGGTGCTCACGGAGACATTCAAGCTTTCAACGCTACCGTGCATCGGGATGCGCACCAACTGGTCGCAGGTCTCTTTGGTCAAGCGGCGCAGACCTTCACCTTCCGCCCCCAGAACCCAGGCTACAGCGCCTTTGTGTTTCACATCGTACAGGTTGCTCTCGGCTTCGCCATCCATGCCAATGACCCAGATGTCACGCTCCTGAAGTTCGCGCAGTGTACGCGCCAGGTTGGTGACCGTGATATACGGCACTGTTTGCGCCGCTCCGCAAGCAACCTTTTCAACTGTGGCATTGATGCCGACAGCACGGTCCTTGGGTGCGATCACTGCATGGACACCAAAGGCATCGGCGCTGCGCAAGCACGCGCCCAGGTTGTGCGGATCCTGCACACCATCCAGCACCAGCAGCAAAGCTGGTTCAGTGAGCGTATCCAGAACATCGTCCAGATGCTGCACTTTCTGTGATGCATCCACCCGCGCCGCCACCCCTTGGTGGCGCGTGCTGCCGGCCATACCATCGAGACGCTTGCCATCCACCTGAATGATGCGCACACCGTTGCTTTCGGCCAGCTTGAGCAAATCGCGCGCACGCGGGTCCTTGCGTTGGCTATCGACAAATACCTCCAGCACACTGTCAGAATTCTGGCGGATGCGCGCAGTAACAGCATGAAAACCGTGGATGATGCGTGACTCAGCCATGACGTTTGCTACCTTTTCCTGATTTCTCGGGCTTTACCGACTTTTTTGGCGGGGTTGCTGCACCCCATGCCCCCACATTGATCTTGGACGCACCCTCTTTCGAAGTTTCATCACTTTCCGCACTCTCCAGCACGAAATCGATCTTGGTGCTCTCCATATCCACCCGTACCACCTTCACCTTGACGCGATCACCCAGACGATAACGCTTGCCCGTGCGCTCACCCAGCATCTGGTGCTTGGTGGCATCAAAGTGGAAGTAGTCGGCACCGAGATCGGACACATGCACCAGCCCTTCTACATACAGATTGTCCAGTGATACGAACAAGCCAAAACCGGTGACCGAGGAGATGGTGCCGTCGAACACGCTGCCCAGATGATCGCGCATATAGAAGCATTTCAGCCAGGCCTCCACGTCGCGTGTGGCATCGTCGGCACGGCGCTCGGTCATCGAGCAATGCACGCCCAGTTCAGCCCATTTGAGTTGCGGCTTGTATTGTTTGCCTTCCAGCACGGCCTTGATGGCGCGATGCACCAGCAGATCCGGGTAACGGCGGATAGGTGAGGTGAAGTGCGCGTAGGCCTCGTAGCCAAGACCGAAGTGGCCCAGATTTTCCGGCGCGTAGACCGCCTGGCGCAGGGAACGCAACATCACGGTCTGCAGCAACCCGGCATCGGGGCGGCCTTTGATCTGTTTGAGCAGCTTGGAATAATCCGCCGCCTGCGGATCGTCGCCACCGCCCAGCTGCAGGCCGAATTCCTTGAAGAATTCGCGCACCGCTTCCAGCTTCTCCGGCGTCGGGCCTTCATGCACGCGGTACAGAACCGGATGCTCATGTTCTTTCAGGAACGCGGCGGCACACACGTTGGCCGCCAGCATGCACTCTTCGATCAGCTTGTGCGCATCGTTGCGAACCACGGGCACGATCTTTTCGATCTTGCCCTGCTCATTGAAGATCATCTGCGTTTCGACGGTTTCGAAGTCAATGGCGCCGCGCTTGGCGCGCGCTTGCAGCAGCGTCTGGAACAGTTTGTACAGGTTGTTTATATGCGGCAATACGGCAGTGTATTCGCGCGCATTGTCGCCCTGCGGATTCTCCAGCATATCGGCGACCTTGGTATAGGTCAGCCGCGCATGCGAGAACATCACCGAAGGATAGAAACGGTATTTACCGATTTCGCCTTCAGCACTGATCTGCATGTCACACACCATGCACAGGCGTTCAACATTTGGATTGAGAGAGCACAGACCGTTGGATAGTTCTTCGGGCAACATCGGAATCACACGGCGCGGGAAATACACCGAGTTGCCGCGATTGATCGCCTCCTTGTCCAGCGCATCGCCGGATTTCACATAGGCGCTCACATCGGCGATGGCCACCACCAGGCGGAACCCCTCGGCGTTCGGCTCGCAATACACCGCATCGTCGAAATCGCGTGCGGTCTCACCGTCGATAGTCACCAACGGCAACTGGGCAACGCTTTCGCGCCCTGCATAGTCGGCCGGTTTAACCTCGGGCGAGAACGACTTGGCCTGCTTTTCGGCATCGTGCGGGAATTCGTTGGGCAGATCATGCTTGCGCAGGGCGATCTCGATCTCCATGCCGGGATCAGCATAATTTCCCAATACCTCGACGATGCGCCCGATGGGCTGGGCATGCTTGGAGGGCTGCTGCATGATCTCCAGCATCACCACCTGCCCGGCTTTGGCACCGCCAGATGCGCCCGGCGCCACCAGAAAATCCTGGCTGATGCGGCGATTCTCGGCCACCACAAACTGAATGCCGTGCTCCTCGTACAAACGCCCGACCACCCGGGTATTGGCGGGTTCCAGCACCTCTACGATCTTGGCCTCGCGCCGGCCGCGCCTGTCCTCTCCGCCGATGCGCGCCATCACGGTATCGCCGTGCAGCGCCTTGTGCATCTCTTTTTCACTCAATACCAGATCGGGGCTGCCGTCTTCCGGGATCAGGAAGCCGAAACCGTCAGGATGGCCCTGCACCTTGCCCTTGATCAGGTCGAGCTTGTCCACCACGCAGATGGCGCGCTTGCGGTTGCGCATGATCTGGCCATCGCGCTCCATGGCGCGCAGGCGGCGCAGGAATAGTTCTTCCTCATGGTGCTCAATCTGCAACAGGCTGCATAGCTGATCCTGCTCCAACGGAACGCCTTTTTCCCCCAGTATCTGCAAGACGTACTCTCGGCTGGGCAAGGGTTGTTCATATTGTTCGCGCTCGCGCTCCAGAAACGGGTCGAGTTCGCGGATATTTTTTTTCTTTTTCGTCATTGACACAAAATCCTATAGCAATTAAAGTGCGCACCCTCGAAGCAATGCCCAGATGGCGGAATTGGTAGACGCACTAGGTTCAGGTCCTAGCGGTGGCAACACTGTGGAGGTTCGAGTCCTCTTCTGGGCACCATGAAAATCACCTGAAAGCCCCGTAGATTAAGCCCTTCGGGGCTTTTTTACGTTATTTTGCTGCATTTTCAACCCCGCGCCGTTACTGGCTTTTACGGCCGCTTACTGTATTATTCGCAGCAAATTTACAGCAGAAATTACAGCATGGCATCGTTTCGCAAGCGCGGGGATTCTTGGGAAGTGTTCATCGCCAAGAACGGAATCAGAAAATCTGCGACCTTCTCCACCAAGGCCGCCGCACAAATCTGGGCTACCAAAACCGAGGCTGACATAATAGCAGGAAAGGAAGGCGTCATACCTGACAAGACGTTCGGCGACCTGCTTGAGCGGTACCGCGATGAGGTGACGCCGACCAAACGCGGGAAACGCTGGGAAGAAGTACGAATCAACATGTACCTGCGCGATCCGATCGCCAAGGTGAATCTGCGCCAACTGGACTCCACCCACTTCGCCCAATGGCGCGACCGACGCTTGAAAACAGTCGGTGAAGGCTCCGTACTGCGGGAATGGAATATCCTGAGCAATGCCTGTCGGCGAGCCAGGGATGAATGGAAATGGTTGACCGAAAACCCGCTCAAGGCGGTGGAGAAGCCAAAGAAACCGAAGGCGCGGACGCGCATCGCATCTGCTGACGACATCGCTCGAATGAAACAATGTGTCGGCTACCGGGAAGACTTATCGCTGAAGACCTCGACGCTGCGCACAATGGCGGCATTCCTGTTCTCCACTGAAACTGCACTGCGTGCCGGTGAGTTGTGCGCGTTAGACTGGTCGGAAGTATTCATGGATATCGTTGCTTGAATCATCGATTGTTCAGTTCAATGTTCGCTGTGTCTTGTTGGGCTGGATTTAATTCGTGTCCGGTATTACTGAGGTCAAAAGCTGGAAAACTAAGACCCCAAAAAATGATATGTACATTGCAGCAGCAAGGAAATCTGAAACAAGCAACGCACCTTTTGAAGGTGGCTTAACCCCCCATGCCTGGAATAGAAAGTTTTCTCCTTTAGCTCGGCACGAGAAGTAATGCGTGGCATATAACAGGACTACTAACGAAACAAGTCGAAGTTCGTTATCTAGAAATTTCGCTAGGTTTTTTTCTAATGCAAAAATGATGCACAAAACTCCTAGGTATATACACCGTATTGCTACTACGAATTTTTTCCGTTTGTCTTGATCTTCGATCAACGGGATATCCAAACCTTTATCCATTTTTTACCTTTTCAGAATTATGGAGTAACCACATAGTCCACAGTTTTTTGGGTGCCTAATCCGAGCCCATAAGCGAACCTCCATCCAGCCCCAAACCAAGATGACACTCTTGTTGCCAATTCCCCAACTGCTAGAGGTGAAAAACTTTGAATCGGATTATTTGAAAAAGATGCTGAGGCTATTCCAGTAGCTAGAGATACGCCCGCTGAGGCAGCGGCAACAGGCTCACCTAATATCGGAACCACCAGAGCTGTAGCTGTTACATAGTCTGTTCCATCAGAAACCACTTTCAACGATTGAGAGAGCCCTGTTTTACCATTAAGCCCTGTTAACCCTCTTGCAAAATTTTTTGCATTATCAATATCCCTAAGAGCGTTGGCATCGCTTTCTTCTCTTAGAGCCTCCGAGTCAGCTCTATTTTCATCAGGGGTACACGTACCGGGATGCTGGCGGCAGTTAAAGAGATACCCAAACGCCCCCGTCACAGCCCCGTTGGCGAACTTCCCGCCGCCGATCTCGGCGACCGTACCGCCTGCCACGATTGCACCGATGAATCCGTAGCGTGAGCCTGCCAGGCCGGCCATCCCGGAAAGAGCACCTTTACCGCAGCCCCCGCCAATCAACGCACCCTGCACACATCCCGCCACAGCGTGACGCGCAAAATGTTCCAATCCATATGCATTACCTGCACCAACATTTCCGGCCCAGCCAAATGCAGCACCCGAGATTCCTCCGTATAGCGCCGCCTTCACTATATCGCCGCCATCTCCGCCTCCCATTGCAGACAAGGAGGCTCCATAAGCTGCCCCACCTGCAGCCCCACCCACAATGGCTGCAGTATAGGACGCAGACGCATACCCTGCTCCACTGATAGACATTGCCCCACCTGCATCCGCAACTGCACCTCCCATATATGCATCGCTAGCCCAATACCCCGTGTAATAGGCGATGACCGCAGCCACCACCGGCTTCACATACTGATCCCTACTACTGTTCCAGTACGTATGAAACGCGTTATGCCATGCATTCCCGAACCAGCTATACCCGCTGGGGTCGGTACCGGCGAAGGGGTTGTTCCACACATAGCTGTAGCGGTTGTAGCTTTGCAGGCTGCCTGGATCCTGGATGAAGGGGTCGGGGCCCATGAATCTGCCGATGACCGGGTCGTAGATGCGCCCGTTCATGTTGATGAGGGCGAGTTCGTCGATGTGTTCGTGGTTGGTGAATCCGCGATCCGTGGTCTGCGGGGTGATGCTGTTGTTCGGGTCGTGCGCGCCGCTGATGAAGCGCCGTTGCCCGAAGGGTTCGTAGGCCAGCCGTTCGATGACGGTGCCGTTCTCGTCGCTGATGGCGCTGGTGCTGCCCAGGTTGTCGCGGTGCAGGTAGCGCGTGCTCCAGGTGCTGCCGCTGGCGGTGGTGGTGAGTTTTACGACTGCGATGGCTTGTCCACCGGCAGTGATGTAGTTGCGCTGTTCGGTGCTGTTGTCGGGTTTCTGGGTTTTCTCGTAGAGGAGATCGCCGCTGTTGCCGGGGTTGAGGTACCAGGTGCTGCCATTGACGCTTGAGACTTCCCGCGTGCGCTGGTGTTCGGGGCCGTAGAGGAAGTCCAGGGTGGTGCCGTTCCTGGCGGCGTGGGCGAGCATGTTGAAGCTGGTGTAAGTCTCTGTCCTGCCCTGGCTGGCGATGACGACGTTGTTGATGTCGCGCTGGGTCTCGGCGATGAGCTGGCCGTTGGCGTCGTACTGGTAGCTGCGGTAGGCACCGGCAGTGAAGTTGACGCGGGTGACGGCATGCGGGCGGGTGCTGTTCGTGCCGCTGGGGTTGTAGGTGTAGTTGGGGCTGCTGCCAGTGCAGTCGGAGACGTCGGATTTGCAGGTGATGTTGCCGATGGCGTCATAGGCGTAGCTGGTGGTGAGGATGCCGGCGCCGGTGGAGTTCACCTGGGCTGTGGTCAGGCGGTTGAGGCTGTCGTAGCCGAAGGTCTCGATCAGGTTCTGGTTGTCGTCCTGGCGTCGGGTCAGGTTGCCGAGGTTGTCGTACTGGTAAGTGAGGTTCTGCACGCCATCGCCTGTCCCGGCCTTGATGCTGTCGATCCTGCCGGTGGCGGGGTTCCAGACCTGGGTGGCGACGATGTTGTTGCCGTAGGTCTGGGTCAGCAGGTGGCCCTGGGCGTCGTAGGTGTTGGCTTGCCAGTAGAGGGCGTTGTTGCTGTTGTTGCGCACTTCCTTGAGGTAGCCCAGGGTGGTGTAGTTGTATTTGACGGTGAGGCCGTCGGGGTAGCTCTGGGTGGCGACCCTGCCGTTGGCGTCGTAGTTGACACCGACGGTGTAGGTAGCGTCCAGTGTGGTGCTGGTGCTGATGGGACGACCGAGGTTGTCATAAGCGTGGGTGCGGCTGTAGTCGACGATGCTGCCGGAGGCGTTGCCGGTCTCGGCCTGGCACAGTTTGCCGATGCCTTTGTTGCAGGTTGCATTGTTCTTGCCGGTGTCGTAGTACCAGTGGCTGATGAGGTCGGCTTCACTGCGTGCGGTCATGCGGCCGAGTTTGTCGTAGGCGATGGTGCTGGTCTGGAGTTTGGCGTCCACCTGGCGCACGAGTTGGCCCAAGGCGTCGTAGGCGTAGGTCCAGTGGCCCATGTCGGGGTCGGTCATGCCGGTCTTGCGGCCCCGGGTGTCGTAGCTCATGGTGACGGTGTTGCCCAGGGCGTCGGTGGTGGACACGAGGTTGCCGAAGGCGTCGTAGGCGTAATTGATGGTGTGGTTCTGGGTGTCGACGACGGTGAGGGTCTGGCCCTGGCTGTTCTTCGTTTCGGTGCGGGTCTGGCCCTGGACGTTGGTGGCGATGACGGTGAGGCCGTTGTATTCGGTGTCGTTGTGGGTGCCGTCGGGCAGGTCCTGACGGTAGATGCGCCCTACGCTGTCGTAGTGGGCGGTGCTCCACAGGGGGGTCTGGTTGGTATAGTAGGGTCGGCTGACCATGTAGGGGCGGCCGAGGCTGTCGTATTGGGTGTCCTGGTAGATGGCGGTGCTTGCGCCGTTGCCGTCATAGCCCTGGGTCTCGCTGCGGATGGGGCGGTCGAGGCTGTCGTAGTAGGTCTTGCTGATGGGGCCGGTGACGGTGCTGCCGTCGGCTGCCAGGGGGGTGGTGCGGACGAGCCAGACGACGTCGGTGGCGCCGGGGATGCCGGGACAGTTGACTGTGCCGCCGTTAAAGCCTGCGCAGTAGAGGTACTCCCATTTGGTCTTGCTGTTGTCGGCGCGGGTCTCGAGTACTTTGCGCCCAAGGTCGTCGTATTGCCAGCTGGTGGTGAGGTTGTTGGGGCCGGTGAGGCTCAGGATGTTGCCGGTGTTGGGGTCGTAGGTCTTGGTCTCGGTTTGGTTGAGGGCGTTGCTGCTGCTGGTGGGGAATTGGTAACGGACAGTGTCGTAGGTGTCGGTGGTGGTGCGGCTGCTGATGACGGCGTCCCCTGTGGGGGCCGCAGCTTCGTTGCCGGAACTGCCGATGGCGCTGCCGTTGCAGTTCCTCGTGGTGCTGGTCTTTTTATTGCCATAGAGTCCGTACACGTATTCGGTGACGAGGCAGGAGTTGCTGTTGTCCGGTTCGATGATCTCCTTTACCAGCAACCCAGTCGCTGCGTCATACGCGAAGGCACTGGTGCGGGTTTGGGGGGTGGCGAATACCGTGAGGGGGATGCAAAGAAGCAGGGGCAGCAACGCAAGAACTTGAAGGATGAGCGGCCTCCGATTCAGCTCAATGTCCTTCTTGTCTGGTTGCGGTGGATTCAATTCGGTCCGGTACCTTTAACCGTTCTCAGCCCAAAGATGAAGAGTAACTTTATTTAAAAGCTTACTTGACTCACTCTGCGGTTGCTCAGTCAATTCATTTCCACCCCACGAAGCCGTCATTAGATGCTCATGTCCGCCCCGTTCGTAAAGATGCTTGCACACTTGAATAAGTTCAGCAAGACCTTGCCTATCCATGTGGATATCTAGTGCATCACCTGTTTTCACTAATTCAAAAGTCAGGATTTTTTCATCATGTGTACTCACGAGCTCACCCTCAAAGTGGATATTTTCGTTTAGACAAATCACTGCCCGATTTCCGATTTACATCCACGTGTGGCATTTCAGTACCTTTTTTGTACGTGCCACCGGGATCGATGTGATAACTTCTACCTGTTTCCGGATTGACATAGCCCCCTTTGCCGTTGATCGGATCAGGGCCGCGTGGCTCAAAGTTCCGCGAACGGAAAATTTGATCAATTTGCTGGGGACTACGACCTTGGAAGGGATTTGTCCCCAGCGATCTGGCCGCACCACCGCCGCCACCACCGCCACCACCAACATCCATGCAGGTAAAAGCACCGCATCCAGGTGACAGAGTGTTTGAAGCGAGCAGCATCGGTTCCGGAGTATCAAGCGACTGTGTTGCCACAATCTCAAGAATATCTGAAGTGAGCTGCCGATTATCAAACAACTGTATGGTGGCAACCTCATTAGCATTAACATTTTCTGAGGTATCGTTTCCTCCCCCCGTCGGCTGATTCTGCTGCGAATCGATGATATACCCCACCGCACTGGTGACAGCATACATGCCCAATACGCCATACGCCCCGTCCCTGCAACTGCCTCCCCCGACCTCGCTCGCCGCACAGCCGCCGATGACCGCACCGATGAGGTAGGATGCTGATGACCCTCCGTAGCCTATTCCGCCCGAGATGAGGCTGCCTGTCATCGACGCCGCCGCACCCCTTCCGCAACTGCCGCCCGCCGCACTGGCACTGGCGCAGCCTGCGGCTGCCATGATCACAACGTGGGTGAACCATTCTTCGGTACCAAAGGTGCCCGCGTTGAGGCCTCCGTAATAGCCCATGAATGCCCCGGCGACGAGACCTTCCCCTCCGCCCGCCTGGTAACCGTTGTAGGCGCCTGCCGCTGAACTAAAGCAACCCATGCACTCCGGGAAGATTGCATCCAACGCCCCTCCAACGACGGTCGCCACACTCCCCCTGCTCGAATTCCAGTACGTATGAAACGCGTTATGCCATGCATTGCCGAACCAGCTGTAGCCGCTGGGGTCGGTACCGGCGAAGGGGTTGTTCCACACATAGCTGTAGCGGTTGTAGCTTTGCAGGCTGCCTGGATCCTGGATGAAGGGGTCGGGGCCCATGAATCTGCCGATGACCGGGTCGTAGA
>Ga0265314_10001918_pt1 | contig 22212 bp, 19 predicted proteins | sample 4126metaG_FD_203106 | JGI IMG/M metagenome (GOLD analysis project Ga0265314, IMG submission 203106) | Rhizosphere microbial communities from Carex aquatilis grown in University of Washington, Seatle, WA, United States - 4-1-26 metaG | ecosystem: Host-associated > Plants > Roots > Rhizosphere >... | reverse complement strand
CTCGCGTACAGTCCATCAGGGAACACAGCGCCTCGCGGTCTCTGCTCCCATCCAGAAGTGTGAGCATGCGCCGGGCGTCCTCACCCTCGATTTCAATCGCCCGATGCGACAACGTAGTCACCGGCGATTGCCCATGCGCCGCGTGATATCGCACCAGCGGGCTCGCACAAGGCTTGTCCCCGGCCACCACCGCGATTCCCGGAGTCGCCTGCAACTCAATGATGCCGACCTTGAACAGTTCGAACGCCACGTGCGCCTGCTCCGGCCCTACCTCTAAAGCCACGGGTCGCGCTTCAATTAATCGCCGCATGTACTCGATCGGCACCGGATGCGTCGTCGTCAACCGTATGTGATCCGCGCTGCTGAACGCACCATCCGGATCTTCATTGGCAGCCGTCGTCGCATAACTACCCACGATGCGCGACGCGTCCCATTCCGCCTGCAACTTTCTTTCTTGACGGCACAGCAGCGACTTCCGAAACCCGCGCATCCGCAGAAAATCAAGGTACTGCTGCTCCGCGATCGCATCGCTAGCCGCCATGCCGCGCACCGCCTCCAGCGCCTCGGGACGGATGTTGCGCGGCGCATCGTAACCGCTGGCCTCACCCGCATATTGCAAACCGTAAGTCTTCGCGTGCGCCACGAATTCATGAAAATACACCGGCTCATACACCGGAGCCAAATCGTCATGGAACAAGGCACTGTCCGAATGTTCCAGCAGAATTCGCGCGTAATCGGCAGCAGCGGCGTCGAAAGGATCAGGCTCTGGGCGCCCCAGCGCCAACACCTTCAAGAATTTCCGCGCATGCCGCAGCCGCTCCACAGGATTCTCAAAGCGCTCCGCGTGATACAGCATCATGTCGCGCACAAGTCTTCGGATGTGCCCCGACGGATGCGTATTATAACTGATGAACGCGACCCCGTCGGGCGTCAAACAGCGCTGCGCGATCTCCAGAACCTTCGCCCCCACCTCCGGCGGAGTCCATCCATATATGCCATGCGTCAGAATATAGTCGAACTTGCCGAGTGATTCATCCATCTCCAGCAAGTTCATTCGCAGCAATCGCACATTGCGCAAGCCCAGATCGTCGATCACCCGCTGCCCACGGGCGAGTGGTTCTCCAGCCAAGTCCACACCCGTGAATTCCGCACCCGGCAGCGTCACCGCCATGCCGATGATATTCGCCGCTTCACTGGTGCCCAGCTCCAGCACCCTGCATGTTTGGACCGGTGTGGGCTCAAGCCCCGCTAGCTTAGCCAGCACCCACAACCGATTCGGATGAGTTTGTAGGATAGGAAGGTTGTTGTAGCGAAACTCGTCGTAAGTGTTCTGCGCGAGATTGCTCAATTGCCGCGGCCACCCGGCGGAGGAGGCGGTCCCGGGGCTGCCGGCTTCGGAAATTCGTTCTGCGGCAGGCTCATCCAACTCTTGTCGGCCGGAGGCAACGAAGGATCCATCGTGATCTGCAGCTCCGCGCAATGGTGATAATTGAAGCCGCCGCCCGGGTTCAGCCCGTGGTTTGCCATGAACTGAATCACCTGCAGCGTGCACTTGTCGCAGCTCAAGTTGGGCAGCATCATGTCCATCTTCCACTCCGTATTGCGCGGCGTCGTGGTGTGAGCGAACGCGCCATCCACCAAAACCGGAGGCTTAGGATTAGGATCGATCTTCGCGCTGACAGACCATCCCCTGCCGTCTACCTCGGATTCCGGATCTTTAGGCAATTCAGTGCGCGAATTCACCGCTAGCGAAATGCGATAGTGGCCCGGATGCGGAATGAACTCCTGCAAGCGAATCGTGAGCGCGTGCCCGCCCTGCGCCTTCGTCACCACACCAGATGGAATTCCCTCGCCACAAGGAGGAACGCCCTTCCCCCCGTTTTCCGTTACCCAGGTCGACGGCGGTTCCAGAAACTTAAAGTGAGCGGACGCGGTCGCGGGCAGCAACACTGCCATCGCGCCGAATGCCAATACCACAGGTGTGCTGCGATAGATGTTCATGGGATCAGTCTCCCATTTGGCGCGTTCCCTCGCAACCAACCGCACGATGTATAATCCACCAGGAAGAAGATCCATGATGACAAAATCGCGATTGATCGCCATGTTGCTGGTCGCGCCGCTGCTGCCGGTGTCGGCGCAATGGAAGCTCAACGACAAAAGCATTCCGCGCGGCAAGGACGGTCAGCCGAATCTTTCCGCTCCCGCGCCCCGCAGAGCCGACGGTAAACCGGATCTCACAGGAATTTGGATCGCCGATCCTCCCAAGCTCCGAGACGCCACCGCGGGACTAAAGACTGGCGAAGTCAGCATGACCCCGTGGGCCCAAGCAATTTACGATCAGCGCAAAGACGGCGCCCTCTCCGCGCAAGACCCCGACGCCAATTGCCTGCCCCAAGGCGTCCCGAAGATCGACGCCACGCCGCTCCCCTTCAAGATTTTCCAGGAGCCCAACGTCATCGTGGTCCTCTACGAAGCCTTCGATCAGTTCCGCCAGTTTTTCATGGATGGCCGCGAGTTGCCCAAAGATCCCAATCCGCAATGGTTCGGTTACTCGGTGGCGAAGTGGGAAGGCGACACTCTAGTCGTCGAGTCCACCGGCTTCAATGGAAAGGCCTGGCTCGATCAAGTGGGCCACCCGTCGTCAGAGTCTCTTCGCGTCACCGAACGCTTCTACCGTCGCGACCTCGGCCACATGGATGTCCAGGCCACCGTCACGGACCCCATCGCGTACACCAAGCCCTGGACCTACACTCAACCGCTATCGCTCATGGTCGATACCGATTTATTAGAACTCGTGTGCAACGAGAATAATCGGGACTTGGTGCATTTGCCCGGTAAATGATAACGCAGCAGCGGCCGGACCCATGTCCAGCCGCAGCGAATCCGTCCCCGTTACTGAAACTTATTTCTTCGCGGGGGCAGCCGGTGTTGCAGAAGCCGCCGGAGCAGCATTCGTCGCTGCGCTCGCCGGCGCAACTGTCTTCGCTTTATGGTGATGCTTCTTCACCTTCGCCGGAGCGGTAGTGGACGAAGCCGGAGCGGGCGTAGTGCCAGTCTGCGCCGCCATCAGTGCGGTGCCAGCCAGTAACAACGTGGTCATCAGGGTTTTCATAACTTTAATTCTCCTTGGGGCGTCTCGCCCTCACTACTATGGATGCGCGCGCATCCCAACAAGTTCATGAAGTTATGTTCTTAAACCCCTTTGTGTAAACACTTTAATTAAGGCTCTTCAGGCAGATCCTCGGCCCGATTCTCAAAACGCGTGAACTGACCCAGGAAACGCAGCGGCACATTGCCGATAGGACCGTTGCGCTGTTTCGCGATAATCAGATCGGCCAGCCCGCGCAAGTCCTCGCGATCACGTTTGTACACTTCCTCGCGGAAGATAAACATCACCAGATCCGCGTCCTGCTCGATCGATCCGGAATCACGCAAGTCACTCAACTGCGGCTTGTGGTCGCCGATACGAGTCTCCGCCGCGCGGCTCAACTGTGACAGCACCAGGAACGGAACATCCAGATCCTTAGCCATCAGCTTCAGCCCGCGCGAAATTGCGCTCACTTCCTGATTGCGATTCTCACTGCGCCCGCGGCTGCTCATCAACTGCAGGTAGTCGATCACCACCAGGCTCAATCCGTGCTCCGCTTGCATCCGCCGCAGTTTCGAGTGGATGTCCATCAGGTTTACGCCCGCCGTGTCGTCCAGAAACAGCGGCGACTCCGTCAAATCCGCCAGCGCCACTTGCAGCTTGCGCCGCTCATCGCCATTCAAATACCCTGCGCGAAACTTGTGCTGATCGACCCGCGCCGCCGAACACAACAGACGCGTCAGCAAACTTGCTGATGACATTTCGAGCGAGAACACCGCCACCGGTTTGCGCATCTGCGGATGCGTAGCCACATGCTGCGCCACATTCAACGCCAGCGCCGTCTTGCCCATCGATGGCCTCGCGGCAAGGATCAGCAATTCCCCGCCGTGCAGACCGCCCGTCATCTCGTCGAACTTGGCGAACCCCGTGCTCAACCCGCTCACTCGCTGGCTGGGATCCAAAAACGCATTCACGCCGCCCGGAAATTTGCTGATGACCGTGGCCGGCGATTCCAGCCTCTCACCCGACCGCGCCTCGCCCAGCTTCAACAGCGATTCTTCAGCCCCCGCCAGAATCTCATCCGGTTCTTCTTCACCGATCAAGCACCGGTCGATGACCTTCTGCGCGCTGAAAATCAACTTGCGCAGCGTGGCCTTGTCCTTGACGATGCGGATGTAGCTATCCAGATTGCTGAGCGCCGGCAGTCCTTCGTCAAGTGAGATCAAGTACGAGAACCCGTCCACCGACTCCAGTTGCCCCTGCTTCATCAACTCGTTGGCGAGCGTAACGCGATCGATTTTCTCGCCCCGATCGTACAGATCCTTCATGCGCCCGAAAATGCGGCGATGCTTTTCGAGACTGAAGTCTTCGGGCTCAACCGCTCCCGCGACTTGAAAATAGGTGTCCTGATTCAGCAGAATCGATCCGAGCACAAAGCGCTCGGCATCAACGTTGGCGGGTAAGCCTCTCTCAAAAGTTAAATCGACAGTGGCCATGGCAAGCTCCGTGACCAACTAGATTACGCATGCGCGAAGGCGAAACTTCAAGTTCAAGATTTGCAGAACTTTTCCACAACGCCTACTTCTTCGTGTCCGCAGCAGGCGCCGGAGCATCCGCCGGCATGATCGTAGCTATCACAATGTGGTCCAAGTTGGGAAAGCTCTTATCCAAATAAGCTTTGCCAAACGCGGTAATGCGACCCTGATCCGGCGTCTCGCCGTAGCCGCCGAAGAACTTGTCCACCACGTCCATGCCCTCGATCACTTGTCCAAACGGCGCGAACCCGTCCGAGTCCAGCCTGACGTTATCGCCGTAATTAATGAAGATCTGCGTAGTGCGCGTGTTCGGACCCGCAGTCGCGAACGTGACCATGCCGCGTTTGTTCGATTGCGTAACGCGATCGTCGATCAAGTAGGCGTGATCCCAAGCCGCCGCCACATCCGGCCGCGCCGGAATGCCGAACTGCGTCATGAAATTCGGGATGGTGCGAAAAAACGCGGCGTCTTTGAAGAAGCCGCCCCTCACCAGATTGTAGAAGCGATCCGCTCCCTGCGGCGCCCAAGCCCGCGTCACCTGAATGATGACGTCGCCCTTGGTGGTAACGAATTTCGCCTTGTAAACTTCGGGAGCCCGCGCCTTCAGCGTGTTCGGCTTCAACAAATCCGGCGCCGCGACCGGAGCAGCTTTCTTCGCGGCCGGCGCGCTCTTCGGTGCAGCCGGCGTCTGCGCCAGCGCCATTCCGCAAGCCAGCAGGGAGGTCAGGAAGATTTTCATATGATTTTCTTCAACATCATATCAGAACCAATTTGTCTTGGACCTCGCCCGTCACCCGCGCCTCGCGATCTCCTACAAACACGTCCACTTCCAGGCGAATTCCAAATTCCGGCAGATAGATCCCCGGTTCCACAGAAAAGCAGGTCCACGGAATCACTCTGCGCTCATCGTGAGTCTCCAGGTTGTCCATATTCGCACCGGATCCGTGCACTTCCGTCCCAATCGAATGCCCCGTGCGATGAAAAAAGAACTCCTCGAATCCCGCCGCACGCACATGCTCCCGCGCCGCGTCGTCCACCTCAAAGCCCCGCAATTCCTTTTTCTTAATGACAGCATCCTTGACCCGCGCGATCGCCAGATCGCGAGCATCACGGACAACCGTAAACACCCGTTCCACTTTCGCCGGAGGCTCAATGCCGCAAAATCCCACCCAAGTGATGTCGTAGTAAACGGCGTCGGGACGATCCAGCTTCGCCCACATATCCATCAGCACCAAATCACCCAGCTTGATCTCCGAGCAAGCGTCCAGCTTGGGCTCATAATGCGGATTCGAAGCGTTAGCATTCACCGCCACATCCGGCCCATGATCGGTGGTCAGCCCCTCGTCCTTAAATCGCGCCAGGATGAACTGCTGCATCTCCCACTCGGTGACCCGCTCCCCCGCCCGCACTTTGGCGCCCACGCGTTCGAACGCCTGGCGCCTGACCCCGTCCACCTTGCGCGCCGCTTCGAGATGCATCACCAACTGTTCTTCAGTCCATCGCGATTCGAAAACTTGAATGAGATTCGCCGAAGTGACTACGTCGACTCCCAGCCCACGCACCAGTTCGACCGTCCCCGCATCCACCATCGCGACATATGGCACCGCACAATTCGGCGAATACTGCATGGCGATGCGACGCCCCCCGCCGATGATCGATTTCAGCCCGTCCATCAGCGTGCTCCACCCCGCATAGAGGATATGCTTTCCGGGGAGCGGCGCCAGCGTCTGCGCCTCAATCTTATGCACCAACCCCCGCGGTTCACCCTGTGCAGGAATGTAGTAAAACCAGCGCCGCGTCACCATCGATCCCGGCGTAAACTGCAGCACCCGGTAAGCCAGCGGATCCCGCCGATGATGATCGAAAAACAACCACCCGTCGAGCCCCTCGTCCCGCAGCGCCGCCTGAATCTGTTCGAGTCTCATCCCTACGAGACTATCATCCCCCGATGCGAAAACTCCTCCGCAATCCGTCCGGCAAAGGCACTTCGTATCCGATCAGAGAGAACTGGTCGATCGCAAACAGCACCACACTTTCGAAGCGCTTCCCCTCCGCGGCGCGAGCTTCCTTGAGCCAGGCCGTAGTCGAATCCCCCACGCCCAGTAAGTGACTCCGCTGCCCCGCCGCGAATCCCCACGCATCGCCGAAATCGAGCGTAGCCCAGCTCATATCCAGATTCCGCCCGAACGTGAACCCGAACGCCTCCGTCTTCAAACAAGCAAGTACCGCAGGCGTCCACACCTGCGCCGGAAAATTAATCGCCCGATTGAAAGCCGTCTGATTCACATCGGTCGGATACAGCACCTCGAACCGGCACCCCGCCTGCGTAGCGCGCACGAAACTCATAATCGACGCGGTGAAGTTCCCAATCGTCCCGGCGAGATAAGCGACCTCGTCCGGATAAGCCGCCGGGTCCACCGTATTCACCGTGATGGTCGCCATCGCACGTCCGTAAGCCGCCGCGAACGTCGCCAGATTCCAGGCATCGTAAAACGGCATCCCGGAGTAGTCAAATCCCAACCCATCGTTAGGGAAATACCACCACTGCACTTCGCCAAACTGTAAGTAGGGCGTTAACCCAGCCGCCGCCTGAAGAGCCGCCATCTCTTCATACACGACCTGCCAGTAAGCCAGACTAGTCGGGGAAAAATTCGTCTGCAGCGAAGGCGTCGGCAGATGAATCGGATCCCCCGCCGGCCCCCGTTGCGCGATCCCCGCACTCACCGACGGATCACCGTTCCCCAACTCGGTGCTGAAAGATGCCACTGCATCGATCCCATACCCCACCAGCGCCGTAAAGTACGACGCACTCCAATCCCGCACCGCGCGGTTCAGCGCTGGGACCGCCGTCAGATCCGTTCGCCAATCTCCGTCTGCGCCCGACGTGAAGTTCAGCCCCGACACCGTCGCCGTAAATCCACCGCTAGTAGTCGACGCGGCCACCGTGTTCGCGTCCCCCGCCAGCCCCATCGTCCGTGCAGTGATCGTAAGCACGCCGCCCGCGACGCTGGCCCACACGCCCGTGTACCCGCGATTCAATTCCTGCGCGAACGCCAGGGCAATCGTAGCCGCTGTATCGCCTACATGAATCAGCTTCTGCAAAATCGTATCCGACGACGACGGCTGCCCCGTCACCCCCAGCGTCAGCGTCACGTAAGCACTGGCCGCCGGCGTCCCGGTAAGCGTCACCGTCGCCGACGCGTATACGTGCCCCACCCGCGTCAACTCGTAAAACCACAACGCTCCCACATAATGGTTTGCCCGCCCCAAGAACCCCAGCGACTTAAGCATCCAAGCCGTTCGCTCCGGCGGAAGTGAAATGCAATGCAGCGTATCCCAATCCGTCGCCAGCGTAACACCCGCCTGACTCGAGAGCACTGGCAGATCGCTAGCCGCCGACGCCATCTCGAAAAAATCGAAATAGATCGCCGTCCCAACTGCCCCGGTGTGCGTCAGAACCACCGTGTGCGACCCCACACCGAAACTTCCCAACGACTGCCGGAACAGTGCGTCTTCACCCGGGATTCCCGTATTGACGGATAACGCCGCCGCCCCATCTAAACTGATCGAAACCACGCCGCCGGTCCCCGTGTAACGCAACCCCACATAGAGTGTGTGGCTCTGCGTCGCCTGATAATTGCAGCTCAGTGAATCGCCCGGAGTCGTCGTAGTGTGGATCGTGCCGCCCGAATAGTTCCCCCGCACCTCCGTCCAGCTTCCGCTGAACACCATCGACGCGTCGTGATCCTCCACCCTCCGGCTTCCCGGCCCCGCCACCGAATAGGTTCGATTCGTCCCCGTAACCGTCCAGTTCGCCACCACCACACTGAACTCGCTGCGAGCGAAACTTGAAGCCTGCAAGTCCGCCGCATAAGTCCAGCGCATCTTGCGAATGAGATTGGTAGGAATCGTGTACAACGTACCCGACAAATCGGGCGTAATCGTCCCCTGCAACGCACTAAAATCCAGCGTCATCCTCCAGGTAGTCGGCGAAGTTCCGTGAGCGAAGTTCTGCGCGCCTGCATCCCAGGTCGCAGCGCCCGTTGCATACGAGTACATCGCGAACCGATTCCCATTCGCCCCCGCTGTGCTAGCCGCAATCGACGCCCCACCCGTGTAATAAACCCGAATCGTCGATCCACTCACCGTCGCCTTCAACAGCGCTGAAAACGCATTCACGCTATCCGTAATCGCCAGCGCCGCCGACGCCAGCGTATCCGCACTCAACATCTGATACGTGTAAGCTTCCGTCAGAAACGCCAGCCCCACATAATCGCCCGCAACCACCGTCCCCGCCAGAGTAAAGTCGGCATAAGCGCACTGATAGCTCCCCGCAATCGCCGCCGCATGCGCCATAAGCGGCACGTAATAAATCGTCTCGCTCCCGCCCACCGGAGTCGCCCACACCCGCAGACTAGGCCAGTCCACCGTCGCATACAAAGCCGAATCCAGCGGAATACAGTTCGTGCGCGTCTCATCGTACACCAACGTCAGCCCGCTCAAATCCCCATCCGGCAGATTTCGAAACAGCGGATGCTCATATACGTTGTCGCGATTCCACTCAATCACCGCCCAATCGAACTGCTGCCGCCAAGTCCCCGACACCGTGAACCCGGCCGCCGAGGCTCCGCTCAACGCCGCCACCGCCGACGGTTGAAAGAAGAAACACTGCAGATCCCGATCGGGACTCAACTTCTGAATTTGTTCCGCCATGTTAAAGCCGTATAGTCACCGTCAAATCGCGCCCCGGCAGCGTATTCGCCGCGCCCGGAACGTTCGTCACGTCCAAATGAATCTGTGCGCTCGCCGCCAGCGCCGCCATCCCCAATCCGTTCACCGTATTCGATACCAGCGCCCCATCCGCAATCGTCAGCGTGCAGTAAATCGCACTGTTCTGCCGCACCACCAGTGTGACCGCCCCGCCCACCGGCGCTTCCCGTAAAGTTGCGAACATGTCGTGCGGAACATGCGCCTCGTCCATGACGAACGGAGGCGTCGCATCCGTCTGTACCGCCAGATACCCATCTACCTGCAGCGCAATTTGCCCTCCGGAAAGCGTCCGTAGCCCGCCATCCGTCGTAGCCGAATAAGGAACGTGCAGCACCGGACTCGTGCCAAACATATTCGTTACGTAAAACTCCGCCGCCACCACTCGCACATCCGGAAGAAAAATCGAGTAAGTATAGTCCGCGCTAGCCGGACTCGCAAAGAACGCACTCAAAAACGCCACGATCACCGTCTTCCGCCCCAGTACATAAACCGTCGCGCCCGCCAAATGAGCCGCCGCCACACTCTGATGCGCCCCCCGCGTAATCGTCAGCCCCAGCCCTCCCGTCGCCACACTATCCACTTGGAAGATCTCAGAGTCGATCTGAATGAAGTCATCCAACACCGCAGTGCTAGCGACATTCAGCGTGACCGTCGAATCCGTAGCCGAAATCCCCGCCGCCAAACTCACCGCCGGCGGCCCATTCAATTCGTCGAAGTAAAACAGCGTGAGCGACCCCGCCGCAATTGTGAGCGTATTCACAAGACTCGGAAACGTGATCCCCGAGAGATCAATCGTCCCCTGCCCCGCCGGATTCAACGCAAACCCCGGCAGCGGCGGAAACCCTGTGTCCCCCACGCCCCCGCCGCTCCCGATCTGCCACCGCGTCAGCGGATTTAATTCGTATTGACTCTCCTGATCCAGCACATTCGCCGACCGCCCGGAAACCTCCACCGTCTGCCCGCCCCAATTCGGCACCTGAATCTGCACCGGACTGCTAGCCCCCACCGCCCCGAAATTCCAAGCCGAGTCCGCGAGGACAAAAAAACTAGTGCTATCCGGAATCACTGTCCAGGCCGTCGCCACCGTCACCGTATTCGCGTCATTGGCAGTCACCGCCCTCTCCTGCGCCGCCCCCGTCCCGCGCGTAATCCGCACCGACTTCCCGGCGAACTCATTCGCCGCCATCCCTAGCGTGCTGTTCCCCACGGTCGTCCCGGTGAACAAAGTAGCCCCTGCCTCCGGCTGCAACTCCCGCCGCCAATAAAAATTCGCGTGATCGTAATTCGCATCCGGCGGACCCACCAGCTGCACTGTCGCCCCCGCGTCGGTGTAGCTCACAGCCACCGCAACACTCGCCGCGATCCGTAACAGTTGCGACGGATTCAACCCCCGGTAAACGTGAAATGCCGCAGTCCCTGGCGAAAAACTCAACCCCGTGAGCGTGACTTCGTTAGTGTTCGTTCCCGCCGGAATCGCCGCCCGCACCGTGAATGACAGCCCACTCTCCGCGCCGCCAGAGTCGAGCGCCGTCAACGCATAATACAAACTCTGATTGCCGCCGAGCGTCCCTCCCGCCGCCGCCACCGTCGGCGAAAGACTCACTAGCGGAATCGCCGCACTAGTCGCCGCCGGCAGTGCCGGAGCCACAAACGCCACGCTCAACATCACCGCACTCCCCGCCGCGCCTTCGATCACCGTTTCCGAAATCCCAAACTGCTCGATTCCATTGCTGTCGACGATGCTTCCCACCAGCGGCCGCGGCAATCCCAAGCCCGCGCCACCCGGCCGCCGACCGCCCAGCGTCCCCGCGTCCCCAGTCGTGTACCAATCATCGTCGTGCCATTGCCCCGTCACCTGCACGCTCTCGAAGTTGCGCCCCGGAGCCAACTGCACCACGCGCAGCGGCTGCCGCTCCAACCCTTCCTTCAGATAAGTAAGACTGATCAGATCCCCCGGCGTCAGTCCCACTCCCTTCACCGTCGTCGAAAATTCCACCATCGTCGATCCGCTCAACGCCTTGTCCAGTTGCAACCGCATCATGCGCGTAGCCTGGTCGAAGTTCGGCAATCCCAGCGCCCCGAAGCTCGCACTAACCTCCCGCTGCGTCAGCAACGCATCGTCGACATCCACCAGCCCCAAACTGTCCTGCTGATACTCATTGAACTCGTCCTGAAACTCTACCGTGAGACGATTCTGAACCGCCGCCCCGTCCGGAGCCCACAACCGTATCGCCGGATCGCCATTGGCATTCCGCAAAATCCCCGAATACGAGGCCGACCCATCGCTGAACTCATAAGCCGGCCACCCGCCATCGAGCGTAGCCGTACTGTTGCTGCCACTAGGCAACGCCGGCTGCTGCAGCGCCAGCGTATTCTCCACCCGCAATTCCAGCAACCCGCTCTGCCCATACCCCAGCATTAGCGACGACCCTTTTCGAATCCCCTTCGCCACTTCAGCCGCACTCCGCCGCGTTGCGATCACCAAATTGCACTGAAACCGCGGAATCGAAATCGCATTCCCATACAAATCGGTAGTCGCGATCTCCGCGTCACAATACGCTGCCGCTGTAGCGAAACTCACCAGGTCGACCTCCGACGTCAACCATCCGCTCCTCCGCAACACATCCAGCAACACCCACGGCGGACTATTCGTGAACGCCTCTCCCAGCGATGAACCGCTCAAATCAAACCGCTCCAGCAGCAGCCCCATCAACAGCACATCGATCGTCGGCAGCGTCTGCGCGCTGCTCACCTGGTTAGGAACCACTACGCTCAGCAGTGCCATACTGCCGTACGGGTCGCCCAACGGATTCCCTGCCGCATCCACAAAGTCGAGATTAAACGCGCCATTCCGCGTCCCCGGCGTCACCAGATTGAACCACCCGGTCGCCGTCATGTTCTTCCCGCTTTGTCCCTGCGGAATCTCCACGCCGTTCACGACAACCTTGACGACGTCCGCAATCTCGCCCATCCCCAGCAGCACTTCCATGTGCGTCAAATTGCCGTCATTCCGCGCAAAGGTAATCGGAGGCTGATACCAAGCCGTCCCATACACCAGCGGAACGAAATCGTTATAGCGCGCCTGGTTATCGATCAACGACGAAAGCTGTGTCCCGCTCTCCCCAAAACTCCGCACCTGAATCTGCGCCGGCACAAATTCAATCCCGCCGAAATTCCGCGTGACGTGACTCGCTGAATCCGTATCGAACATCCCGCGCACCACACACGAAGTCCGCGTATAATCGCAGCTCGCAAAAACCGCAGCCCCATCCAGATTCCCGACGCCCCCCGTCTGGTCCGCCGAATACCCGCAGCGATGGAGCGCCGAATACTTCCCCTTCGCGCCGCCGCTCAACGCCTCCAACCGCTGCGCCGCCGTAGCCGGAAAAGACCACGGACACTGCCGTTCAATCCGCACCTCCGGCAGCACAATCCTCTGCAGATTAAGCCGGTTCGTGAAGCCGACCCGAAACGTCGATTCCGTAATCTCGTCCGCCATGCTTCCGATCCCCCGGAAAATGACGCGTGCCTCCGACACCGCCGCATTCGCAGTCAGATCGTAAAACAGAAACTGAATCGTCACCTGGCCGCCACGAAATCCCGTCTCCCGCTCAATCTGCGAAAAGTGCGAATCCGCATTCGCCAGCGTGACCGAGATCTTCTGCGCCCCGTCCAACCCGTCGTCCGACGACGCCACCAGTGCCGCAAGATTATGCTTTAGCAGCCGAGCCGCATATACATTGCCGCCCACCGTGACCGCATGCGTGCTCCACCGCTCCGTATTCCCCGAAGCCAGCACGCAGTCGAAAATGAACAACGGAGTCGGCGGCGTCGTTTGCTCTTTATATTGATTGATGGTCGACATCCCTTAACTCCCCGCGCTCACAATCTGCATCACCGCGTCGTACACGTCAGCGCCCTGCGCCGTCACCGTAATTTGGTCCGAGCCAAACCGCGCGTTCGAATACACCCCGCCCACCGCGCCCGTAATCTTGTAATCCGACGGCCCCAGTTGCGCCTCGGCCTGCATCCCAAACAACTGCACCGACCCGCCCGCCGCAACCGTCACTCCGAACGAAACCGTCGTCGCCCCCGTCTGCCCGGGATTCGCCGCAAGAAAGACCCGACTCCACTGCGTTCCCAACACGAAAGTCTTAGTAACGTTCGCCACCACCAGCGTCACCGCCGATCCCGACGTGCTCCGCACCCAAACGCTCAAACAATATTGAAAATTCCCCGGAACGTCGAGCACCTGCTCCAACCCGGCCGCCGATCCACCTGCGTTCACCAGCCCCGTGGCCCGCGTAGTCCCCAACGGATCGCCAACCCCCGCCGTCAGCGCCACCAGCGCACCCTTCGTCCAAGCCCCCGCGGCAAAGTTCTCGCTCTGGAGCAAAAGATTCCCGACAGGATCCAGAAACGTAAACGTCCCAGCCATCCCCGCCGTCTGTTGAAACAAACCCTCGATCGCGTTCCACTCCGCCAGCGTCAGCCCAGTGGCGCGTAACTGCCACCCCGCCATCACTCCGCTTGGATCTGCATAAACCACAGTGTTCCCGCCCGCCAGCGTGTTCACCACACTCCGTTGCAACGCCTGCTTAGTCACCGGATACAGCGCCGCCGCCCCCGTAGTCAATTGCGGAAAGACTAACATCAACTCCGGTTCTCCTTCACTGTCACATTCGCCGCCCCACGAGCCGATCCCGCATACTGCGTCGCCAGTTGATCGTTACCGAAACTGCAATTCGCGTACACCGTCCCATCCCACGGATCAGCAAACGCAAACGTCCCGGCCCGCCCCCCCTGCGACGCGAAAAATAGTTCCAACGCCGTCAGCTCCGCCTCATCAAGCAAACTCAGCCGGATCGTCCAAGTCCGCAGCGGCGCTCCGTACTCCTGAAACCGCTGCTCGCTCCCATCCAGAAACCGAAACGCTTGTGTCGAGAACCCGCGCGTCCGGCTCGACCCATACTGCGCCACCGCCCCCGTCTTCAATGTTGGAAATGTCGCCACACTACACGTCCCGAATCACATCGTTCAACACAGTCGATTGCAGCATCGCCTGCCGCACCGCCAGCGCAATATCCTGGCTGTGATCCAAAAACGACGAGCTATCCATCGCCTGCACCTGCACCGTGATCTGCGCAGCCCCCGATGAGGACGAATTCGTCATCGCGCGCGGAGCCCCGCCCTGCGGCGAATCCACGCCGTAAGCCCCGCCCCCGCCTTCGCTGAACCCCGCATCTATATTGATAGGCAGTGGAGCCATGTAGGTCGGCAACGCCGCCGGCGCACTAGAATCCCCACCACCGCCAAACAATCCCGCGAGCCCCGATACCAACGGTGCCAGTCCCAACCCGCCACCCAACGCTCCGCCGATCGTGCTGAGAATCGAACTCCCCGTCGATCCCCCACCACTCCCGTCGCTAGCTGGCTGAGTCATCGCCGCCACCGTCTGCTGCATCAGCGCGTCATTGATCGACTGCTGCTGTTGCAATTGATCCGCAATGCTAGTCACCTGCGAGTCCCCGCCGCCCAGCCCGCTAGCCCTCAACAAACTAGCCAGCCCATCAGAAATTTTGTTGGTTGCCATTTCTCGCCTCCCCCCACTCTTTCTCCAGCGTCAACATCACGTCCGCCTCCTTCGCCCCCAGCGCCGCCAGCCCGCCCCCGCCAAAACTCTTCCAAGCGAAAAACCACTCCACCCACCCCACACTTTCCGGCGTCACCCAGGACCGCGGACACTCTTCCGTAGCAGCCCGCCCCCGTGCCCACACGACTCGGCGCGCCCCCCGCTGCTCTTCCGGGATGAACCCACACCTCCGCGTCCCCTCCAACCCCTGCCGTCTGCATGGCTCGCATTTCCACCCGGCCTGATTCCCACTCAGAAAATGGAATGCGACGATCAGTTTTTTCTTTCGATCTCGCTCAACCCGCACTCCGCCTTCACACGCCGCAAGATTTCCGTAGCCAATTCGAGGGGACCCTTCTCCACCGCCGACTCCGGAGTCGCCGCCTCCCCGTCGATCATCAACCCCTCGACAGCCAGTAGCCCCCATTCCAGATATGAGCGATCCACCTCGGCCCCCACCACCGCCGCCTCCAACTTGTCGCGAGCATCCGCTCCCGCCGCCAAAAACTCCGCCTTGCGTCCGATCTCCCGTATCCGCCGCGCCAGATCCAACCTCCGCCCAAACGTCAACCGCGCAATCGCGAATCTGACGCCTGCAGCCGATTCCGCATCGAACCAAAGCGCGCTATCGAACGAATGTTCCGCCTCCACCCTAAGCGAATGCGATATAGAGCTCATCATTCACTGCCCCCTGCGCCCGGCTGTTCTGAAACTTCCACTGCAGCCGCGTCTCCGAATCGTCAAACTGCGGAACTTCCGGCACCATCGCCGGCATGTACGCCCCCAACAACTGCCCGCTCTGCTGCCCCAGTTGCAGCATCACCGAAATCGGCGACCGTTGCCGAGCCGCCTGGTACAACCCCAGCGTCTGCGCATCCACCATTTCAAAAACACTGAAGTTGAGATTCACCTGCCGCTCCCCCGCCGCGATACACCGCGCGAAATCCGAACCGAACTCCTTCACCCGCAATTGCACGTTGTTGCTCAACCCCAACTCCGCCCCCGTCAACGTGAAGAACTGCGCCGGAGTCGCCCCCATCCACACCTGTCCCAAATGCCCCGGAACAATTGTGTAATCGAATCCCACACTCGACGGTTCCGCCGGAAACTGCGTCAACCCGCCCTGCCCGCTAGTGAAGCTCACACTATCCAGCAAATCCTGCGACGGCCCCGCAAACACAAACTCCTGATAGTCGCCATTCACCTTGACCTTCAGCGAATCCACCGCCGCCCCATTCAAAATCCTCTGCACAGCATCGCCAGGATCCCAATAATCAAAAATAGAAACGCTCCCCAAATCGCTCCCCAGCGGATAAGTCAGCGTCGCCCCCATAACCGTCCCCGCCGCCACTCCACCCGTAAACGGCGCCACCAGAAACACCGTAGTCGAGTCCTGAATCCCCGCCACAAATCGAATCTCGCCCGCATTCGCCACCGCCTGCCCCACACTCAACCCATGCGCCGCTGAAAAAACAATCTGTGTAGTAGCGCTGGTAGTCGCCACCGTCCCCCCCGCGAAAGGCAGCGGCGTCCCACCCATCCCCGCCTGAAACAACGGCCCATGACTCGGTGCTGCCTGCCCGCTCACCCAGTCCGTCATAAAAGTGTTGAGCTGAAATGCCGTCCGCTTGCGAATCTGATTCGGCAGCCCCACAAACGTCCGGCTCCCCGACTTATCCCGGCGCGAATTCTGCTCCAGCAACTGTTTAGCCGCCAGCTTCACCCCCGGAATTCGCTTCTGCTCCGTGATTACCGGCACTGTCCCATAAGCACTCTCCAGCGCCACGAAAAACCGATTATTGTTCGACGATACGTAACACGACATCTAAACCCCGCCCCCCTTCAACTCGACAAATCCACTTCGAAAACCACCTTGGCCGCCTGCAAAACATTCCGCCCGCCATGCTGCACCGGATCGAACTTCACCTCGTACCCGCCCGTGAAAAACAGCCCCTGTCCCCAATCCCCACGATTCGCATCCAGCACCTGCGTCACGGCGTCCACGTAAAGCCGCACTCTCTCTTCCAGTCCCTCGATACGATCCTGCGAAGCCCGTACCTCCGCCACCGTCCGCACCTTGCCCGAAAAATTACGGAACTTTTCCGTCAACAAATTCTGCACCCGGTCCGCATAAACCAACACCACCGGATACTTCACCGCCGAACTCTTCTCCATCAGCGCCACCGGAGCATTCTGCGCGATCACACTCTCCACCGCGATCCCCGTGATCTCCACTCCCGCATTCACAGCGATCTCAGCCAGCACCGGCCCCAGCCCCTCAACCGAGTCCGTCAACATCGCCACCACTTTCCCCGCCGCAATACTAGCCGCCTGCGCCATCACTCACCCCCGCCTCAAAATCCGCCCGCCCGTGACAAACATCTCCGCCAGCTGCCCATCCCCAGGACAGCGCCCGTTCACCAATCCCGCCAGAGTAAACGTCGCTCCAATCCCCAGCGGCGCACTATTCTGCAAAGTCACAGTAGAAAGCGTCAGCCCCACATACACGTTCCATCCCACCGCCGCCGCCGGAGCAATCCCCGCCGCCACCGTCAGCGCACTGTTGTCGGAAGTCTGAAAATTGGTAGGGAGACTAGCGCTCCCCTCCTGCCCTGAAGCCGAAACCCAACTCACCTGCGTATAGTAAAGCGTTCCCGCCGCCGTCCCCGTGCCCATCCCCACCACAGCCGCCCCTGCCCGCGGAATGGGCGCCGCCACCAATCCAATCCCGAACCCGTAAGTGCGCTCCCGAGCCCCCCGCGCCAACTCCCGGTACTCATCCCACTTACTCAAATACCGGTCGTTCAATTGATTGTTGTAAGCATCCCGATACACCACCGCCAGCGTATGCAGCGCCTGCCACCGCTTCATCTGCGGACTCACCACCACATCCGCAACGCCCAGCCTTCGCCGCTGCTCTCCACCGATCAGAAACGCCGCCGGCGCGTGCCCCAGCAACATATCCAGCACGTCCTCGGAAACCTCCTCCGTCGCCAGACACAACTTAGCGTTCAGATCGATCCCCTCCACCCGGGCCACCTCCAAGATGGCCGACTCAACCACCCGCAGCCCTTCCGTATCGTTAGGATTCCCATCCGTCAGCAGTGCCATCGTTCCTCCCTAAAATAAAGAGGGCGAGCCCGCAGGCCCGCCCCACTCGCCGAACGTCAGCTCCGTCCCTAGCTATTCACCTGCACCGCGAAATTATTCCGCAGCACGCCCACTCCGTACAGCACATCCACCGTGAACTGCTGCGCCAGCGTATTCGGCTGATAGCTCATAGTCACTCGCATCCCAAAGTTCCCCAGCTCCGCGTACTCCGCAATCGCCCCCGTTCCCGGCAGCGGCTGCGGCAGCCTTCGCACCACCAACCCAATCGCGTTCTTCGAAAACGCTAAGTTATGCGTAGTGACCGGACTGCTCCCCGTCGTCGGCACAAACTGCGAGCGGAAGATGTAAAAGTCCTTCATCTTTCCCACCGCGCCGTCCACGATCACTCGCAGCCCCGCCTCGCCCACCGAGTTGTACTCGCTGAATCGTGGAATCTGCCGCAGCGCCGAATACGCACTCGCGCTCACTACCAAAAACTTCGCCGCGCTAGCCGGAACCTTGGTGCTGAACAACGCCGTTTCCGCCGAGTCCACCACCGCTTCCGTCAGCGCAGTCCCACCTGTGCCCACCGCCGTGTTGCTGGTGAACAGCGGGTACAGCGCCAGCAGATCGGATTCAATCCGCTCCGCCAACGCCACCACCGCCGGCTGCATGTACAGCTTCAACAAATCCGGCACCGCCAGGATCTTGGTCACGTCCGGCACCTGGAACGTGGCTTCCGCGTGAGTGTTCAACACGATCTGCGCATTGCCCAGGCTCGGATTCTGCGTCTGCACCGTGCCGCCCTCGGCGATATTATTGGCCACCAGCACCGGTGGAATCGGGACGTTAATCGTGTCCCCCGCCTGCGCCAGCGCCGGTTCGTAATCGCGATTGACCAGGTTCCCCATCACCAGGTTCCCCATCAACGCCGGCAGCGCATCCGCCGCCACCAGCTTCACAATCGCGCTCGCCACATTTGCTGAAGTAATTGTTGCCATCTTATTTCTCTCTCCTCTACCACCCGCGCAGCGTCAACGACGCTACACGCGCGATCTCTTGCCGTACCCTGCTCAACTCCTCCGGGCTCATTCCCGGACGAATTTTCTCCAACTCCACCGGCATCTCTCCCGGCGAATTCCGCTGTCCGCCGCCCGCGCCCGACCCACCTGCAAGCCGGGCCGGCAGCAGCTCCGGATTCTCCTTCACGAACTGTTCCACATGCTCCCGCATCCCTCCGCCACCCTGTGCGATCAGCGTCCCATCCTCGCCGCGATGAATCTCATCCCGAATCGCCTTGTAAGCCAAATCCAATTTCGCGACCCCTTGCCGCTGCAACTCCGCCCGCACCGCCGCGCTCCGCTCCGCCTCTTCCGCCCGCGCCATCAACTCCCCAACGCGCGCCTCGAGCCCCTCCCGCTTCTTCCGCTCTTGCTCCAGCTCATCCCTCTGCGGCATAAACTCCGCCACCACCGCCGCCACAATCTCCCGAATGTCATCCATTAGCTTCAATCTCCGCGACGATCTTGTCCTTCACATCCTGCCGGGCATCCGCCAAATACTTCAGTGCCAACTTCTTCTGCACCTCTTTTTTCAAAGTGCTAGACTCCGCTCCCAGCGCCAGCAACTTCTGCGCGTCGTCAACCTCCACCGCAAAGTCCGTAATATCGAACTCGTCCAAGCCGCCCACCCCAATCGCCAGCCCATCCTCCCGAGCCCCATCGATCGCCTTCAACACCCGCCGAATTTGGTCTTTTACTGCATCCCCATAAGCCCGCAAAACCTCCTGCGTGATCGAAGAGTCCAACTGCTTGCTAACGCCCGACTGCCGCCCCCCTTGCCCCAAAGGCCCCCCAGCCTGCGGCATATAACAAACCCGATAAATCTCCTCCTGCAAACTAGTCAAATTGTCCGCGGCAATCTGATAAACCTTGCCCTCCGGTTCCGTCCATCCAAACCGATCCTCCGGCCCCAGTTGAATGTAGTAACTCTCCCCCACCATCTGGCTCCACTCGCGCTCGGAGTAAACGACCGGCATAGCAAACAACCCCATAGTCAGCGCCCAAGACAACGCATTCGACTTATTGAAGTGCTCGAGCTGCAATGACCCCGCACGATTCACCATCCACAACCCCTCCGGAATCCGCAGCCCAAACAGCGGCACCCGCCCCAGCTTCGCCAGCCCATGCACCCCTTCGTCGATCAACTCAACTGGACCTGCGGACACCTGCCTGTACAAGCGGAAGTTCTGTTTGTCGTAGTATGCCCACCGCTTCTCCGTCAGCCACTCGGCATCCTCCACCCTCTCCTGCCGAGTCACCTCCGTCCGCAGCACCACCCACTCGTAATTCCCACAATCGTCGAGACTCCAATGAATAAGTTCCTCAGCCGCGTAGTCCACCAGATAAGCTCGCGATGCCCCCGACGCGTCTTCTTCCGCACGATTCCCCGGCGCGTCCCCCATCCGCGGAAAATCCACCAGCACATAGCTAGCGCCCGCCACCATTGCCCCCACCAATTGCTTGCGCAAAAAGTCCGCCAGCGCCGTCCCCTTGCGATCCACATCCTCCACAAACTCCCCGAAGAACGCCTGCCCCCGCTCGTTAGTCCCCTCAAACGTCAACACCGGTTCCCGTCGGAACAAGGTAGCCGCATACCAGTCCACGATCGACCCCACATAGTTCTCGTAAAACACCCGCGTCAACCGCTCCCGGTAAACATCCCCCGGCTCCTTCTGCCGGGGAATCAAATGCCGCTGCGCATTCAACTTGAACTGTTCGCCCCCTATATAGAGGTCGCGATAACATCGCCAGACTTCCTTGCGCGCTCTGTACTGCGGATGCTCCCGATCGATATCAAACACGTGTTCCTCTTTCCTAAACCAACCGCTGCCCTTGCTCGCCAGCCTTCATCCCGCCCCGGCACTCCTGCCAAGCCAAATACCCCAGCGCGTCCGATAAATGCGTTCTCTTCGGATCGCGATCCTTATCGATCACTAGACTGTTCTCCTTGTAAGTGACCTGTTCGAAATCCTTGATCAGTTCCGTACACCGCGGATGAATCGCCAGCCGCCTCTCCCCGCTGGCCGACTCCAACTTCGAATTCATCAACGTCACCCGGTCCCGCACCGCCGGATTCGCCTTCGGAATCTTAAACCGCACATCGCCATACTGCCGGTCCTTCAAAAAGCTCTTCAAAATTTCTACGTCCGTAGTCCCCGACGTCTGCCGCCGCGCCCCGCTAGCGTCTGCGTAAATCACCAGCCCCGCCGCATGCTCCGGCCACCGATTCCCAAACTCCTCGCAAGCCTGATAAGTGCTAGCCCGATTCAGCACGATCTCATCCAGCACCCTCACTTCTTCCCCATCCACCTGCGCCACCACCGAAGACATCGGGTCGACGTTAAAATCCAGCGCCCACAACAACGGCTGCTTCACCGCGATCTGCACGTCCGCCACGTTCCCCTCCCGGCTGAACGCAAAATAAACCCGTCCCGCCGAAAGCTCCAGATACTCACCCAGAACTTCCTGCTCATAAAACCGCCCGTCATAGCTATGCTTCAGCCGCTGGTAATAATCCGGAATCTTGTCCAGCAGAAACCGGTTCTCAAATGGCCGCGCCTGCACCGTCTCGTACCCTTCCACCTGCCGCTCAACAAACCGCTCATAAACCCAGTCGTACCCCTTCGGCGTCCACACCGCGAACCCGCACAATCGCGAAGCCCGCGGATCCCGCAGCCGCCCCTCCAAACGCAGCCAAGCTTGCTGCGGCGCGTACGTCAGTTCATCCAATCCGAACCAGGCCAGATTCGACCCGCGTAATCTCTCAAACTCCTCTACAGCCCGAAACAAAATCCGCGACCCCGTCTCGCGCAGCACCAAAAAGTTCTCCGCGCGATTCCACTCATGCGGAATCCGGTTCCGCTCCAAAATTTCCAGCAGCGCCGCCTGCGTCGCGTCCCGCAGCATCGGAAACGTAGGAGCCCCCAGCAACCCCGTCCGCCCCGGATTCAGATACGCCAACTTCAACGCCTCCTGACACAGCGCCTGACTCTTCCCCGACCCAATCGGCCCCGAAAACCCCTTGAACCGCGCCGT
>Ga0265314_10001917_pt1 | contig 22212 bp, 18 predicted proteins | sample 4126metaG_FD_203106 | JGI IMG/M metagenome (GOLD analysis project Ga0265314, IMG submission 203106) | Rhizosphere microbial communities from Carex aquatilis grown in University of Washington, Seatle, WA, United States - 4-1-26 metaG | ecosystem: Host-associated > Plants > Roots > Rhizosphere >... | reverse complement strand
CCACTGCGCGCCAACAAACGCGGCTTGCCGGCATCGCGCCGCACGATCAGGACCCGGATGCCGTCGTACTTGAGCTCGAACAGCCACCCGGCGCGCGTGAAGGGCGCGTCGCGCGTCTCGGCCAGCATCGGCGACAGCGCGTTGGCCGGCAGCGCGCGCGCTTCTGCGCCCGCCTCGTCAGCCAGCTGCGCCAGCTCGGTATCGCGGCGCACGCCGTCGCGCAGCTCGATCACGGTCAGGCCGGACAGCACCGATTGCGGCTGCGCCGCCACCGGCTCGACGCCGCCGGCTGCGCCGTCCTGCTTCTTGAAGAACAGCCACTGTTTGCCGTCCTCGCCCTTGGTGCGCACCAGCGCCCAGCGGCCGCGCAGCTTGTGGCCGACCAGCTCGAGATCGAGCTTGCCGGCGGCCAGGCCGGCCGGCGGCTCGACCCCGTCGACGCTGCGGTAGTGGCCGGCGTCCCAGATGATCATCGCCCCGGCGCCGTAGTTGCCGGATGGAATCAGCCCTTCGAAGTCGCCGTACTCGAGCGGGTGGTCCTCGGTCTGCACGGCCAGGCGGCGCTCCGTGACATCGACCGAGGGGCCGCGCGGCACCGCCCAGCTGACCAAGACGCCGTCGATCTCCAGCCGCAAATCCCAATGCAGGCGGCGCGCGGCGTGCTGCTGGATGACGAAACGCTGTCCGCCGGCCGCCGCCCGGCCGCCGCGCGCGGCGCTGAACGGCTCCGGCGTGCGGCCCGGCGAGCGCTTGCGGCGGTAGGGGTCGAGCGAGCGTCCGGAGCCCATGCCGGTCCCGACATAGCACAAAACGCTCGCCTGGCCCGGGTTGCGGTGGTAGGGTCCGCTGCTGCGGACGAACAGGAGTCGGCTATGGCGCCACGCGCGATCGCTTCGGGAACCATCAGCTTCGGACTGGTCTCGGTGCCGGTAAAGATGTTCAGCGGCACGCAGTCGAAATCGCTGTCCTTCAATCTGCTGCACGCGAAGGACAACTCGCGCCTCAGGCAGCAGTACATCTGCCAGACCTGCGGCGAGGTGGTGGAGCGCGATCAGATGGCGCGCGGCTACGAATACGCCAAGGACCAGTACGCCGTGCTCGGTGCCGAGGAACTGAAGGCGCTCGACTCGCAGAGCGACCAGTCGATCGAGATCGAGGAGTTCGTGCCGATCGATTCGATCGACCCGATCTACTTCGAGAAGACCTACCTGCTCGGCCCCGACAAGGGCGGCAACAAAGCGTATCGGTTGCTGCGCGAGGCGATGGCCAAGGCGGGCAAGGGGGCGGTGGCGAAGTTCTCGACGCGCGGCCGCGAGCAGCTGGTCCTGCTGCGCGAGGCGCAGGGCGGCCTGATGCTGCACGCGCTGTACTACGCCGACGAGGTGCGCGACTTCAGTGAGATCGAGCGCGGCGACGAAGTGACGCCGAAGCCGGGCGAGATCGACCTGGCGGTGCAGCTCATCGAGCAGCTCGGCACGCAGGCCTTCGACGCGGCGAAGTACAAGGACGAGTACCGCGATCGCGCCATGGCGCTGATCGAGCAGAAGGTCGCCGGCCAGGAGATCACCGTTGGCCCGGCGCGGACGCCGAAGGGACAGATCATCGACCTGATGGAGGCGCTCAAGCAGAGCCTGGCGACGCGCAAGGGCGCCAAGACCGAGGACGCGAAGGCCGACGAGCCACGCAAACCGGCGCGCGCCAAAGGCCGCACGACCGCGGCGCCGGAAAAGGTGCGCAAGGCGAAGTGACGATGCCTGCGCGGCGCGACATGGAGATGCGGGGCGGGCAGGGGAGCGGGCGCGGGCAGACCGTCGGTCCGCGGACCTGAAGCGGATCATTGTCCCAGCTGCGCACCGCCGACGTCGCGAAAGTTCTCGGCATCGCGCCGGCCCGTGTACGCGCCATGGTCACCGCCGGCTGGTGCAAGCCCGGCCGCGCTGGCCGTCAGTATCGGTTTGAGTTCCAGGATGTGGTCCTGCTGCGCACTGCCGTCGGCTTGCTAAAAGCGCGCGTACCGGCGCGGCGCGTCAAGCGCGCCCTCGGCGAGCTGTTGCGCCAGCTGCCGGCCGAACGGCCGCTGTCGGGGGTGCGCATCGCGGCGGTCGGCGGGCGCGTCGTGGTGCGCGAAGGCGACAGCGTCTGGCAGCCGGAGAGCGGCCAACTGCAGTTCGCTTTTACGGTCGACGAATTGGCGCGTCGCGCCGCGGCGCCGCGCGCCCTGCGCGACAAGCCGCCGCCGCCGACGCAACGCGCGCGCGAGACCGCCGAGGCGTGGTTCGAGCGCGCCGTAGCGCTCGAAGACGACGATCCCGAGGAAGCGCGGCGCGCCTATGAGCGCGCGCTGGAGATCGAGCCGGACCACGCCGACGCGTGGGTGAACCTCGGTCGCCTGGCGCACGAGGCCGACGATGCGCAGACCGCGGCGCGCTGCTACCACGAAGCGCTGTCGCGCGAAGAGGCCGATCCGGTGACGCACTACAACTTGGCGCTCGCCTGCGAAGATCTGGAGAAGAGCGCACAGGCGGTTTCACACTATCGCCGCGCCATCGCCCTCAACCCGCGCTTCGCCGACGCCCACTACAACCTCGGCCAACTGCTCAGCCGCCTCGGCGAGCGCGCCGACGGCTTGCGCCACATGGTCCGCTACCGCCAGCTCACCCGCCGCCGCACGTGATCAAAGCAACTACAGCTGAACACGGATAAACGCGGATCGGTCGAGATTTCGGGTCGACCTCTCGTGCCGTGAAGCGCGAGGATTGCGCCGCTCCGCACTCTTCAGCTTCCCTATCTGTGTTCAACCGTGTTCATCTGTGGTTCCTCTTCGATCGGTCAGCGGAAGCCGGAGTGCCGCGTGACGTTGGCGCGGCCCTGGTGGTCGCCGAGCACGGTGGCGGCGAGATCCGATAGGTAGCGACGCCACTGGTCTTCAGCGTCGGCGCCGCGGCCGGCGGCGATGGCGGCCGTGACGGCGCGCTGCGCGGCGATCAGGCGGCGGCGCAGTTGTTCGCGGCCGGCGTCGTCGACGTCGATCATCGGCGTGCGCGACACCGCCTGGCGCGCGACGATGTCGTGCAGGAGACGCACCAGCATCACCAAGGCGGGATTGCCCGACTGCTCGACCAGCGTTTCCTGGAAACGCATCGCCAGGCTGGCGAGCGACTGCTGCTGCTCGACGATGCGTTCTTCCTCGGCGATGACCGCCTCCAGCGCGCGCGCGGTTTGCTTCGGCGCGCGTTTCGCGGCGAGACGCGCCGCCGTCGGCTCCATCATCAAGCGCACTTCGTAGACATCGGCGATGGTGGCGCCCTGCAGCTGCAGGAGCAGGGCGCAGTGGCCCGAGGCGGCGCGAATGTCGGGCTCGCGCACGCGCGCGCCGCCGCGCGCGCCGCGCACGACTTCAACCAGACGTTCCGCTTCCAGAATGCGCAGCGCCTCGCGCACCGTCGGCCGCGCCACGGCAAAATGCGCCATCAGCTCCGTCTCGTTCGGTAACGGATTGCCGGTCCGCAGCTCGCCGTGTGCGATCTGGGCGCGAATCGCGTCGGCGATCAGCTCTGCCGCTTTAGGGACGCGGACCGGGCGTGCGGCCGTCGCCAGCGCGCGGCGCGGCGGTGTCGCTGCGAGCAGCTTTCGGCTTGCCTTCACAAATTAAATCGTATAATTCGATAGCGAATTGCGCAAGCCCTTACTGGACAAGGGCCCGAACGCACTCAGTCGGGAGGAGACGCCATGGCGCGCCAATACAAGCTGATCTCTGCAGACTCGCACGTGCTCGAGCCGCCGCATCTGTGGACGACGTACATGCCGAAGAAGTTCCACGACAAAGTGCCGACCGTGGTGTCGGACGGTGAGGGCGGCGAGGCGTGGCAGTTCGCGCCGGACGTGCCGCCGGCGCCGATCGGCATTTACGCTTCAGCGGGGCGTTCGCACGAAGACATCCGCTGGACCGGCGTGACCTTCGCCGCCGCCAACCAGGGCAACTTTCGCGGTGAGCCGCGCCTGCAGGAGCAGGATGCCGACGGCATCGACGCCGAGGTCATGTTCGGCTCGGCGCGCATGATGAGCCACTTCTACTCCGATCCCGATCCGGAGTTTCAGCTCGCCGGTGTGCGCGCCTACAACGACTGGCTGTCGCAAGAGGTGATGAAAGTCGACCCGACGCGCTTGATCGGCCTCGCCTGCATGCCGGCGCTGTCGCCACAGGCCGCCATCGACGAGATGGAGCGCTGCCTGAAGCTCGGTTTCAAAGGCGTGTGGCTCAACGCGCTGCCGAGCGTCGGCGGCACCATCCGCCCGGAGGACGATCCCTTCTGGGCCGCCGCCGAGGCCGCCGGCGTCGCGGTGCACTTTCACGTTCGCGTCATGCGCAAGCTGAACAAGCCGAAGCCGAAGGGCGTGCGCGGCGACGACCTCGTCGGCCTGGCCAGCGTCGGCGCCGCCGACATGATCATCGATATGGGCGAGATCATTCAGTCGGGCGTGCACGACCGCTTCCCGAAGCTCACCTGGGTGATGGTCGAGGCCGGCTCCGGCTGGATCCCGTACGTCCTCGAGCAGCTCGACGACCGCTGGCACCGCAACCGCTCGTGGCTGCCGGTCAAGCTCAAGCACGAGCCCAGCTACTACTACCGCAACAACTGGCGCTCGACCTTCATGATCGATCGCTACGCAGTCGAGAACCGCCATCACCTCGGCGTCGACAACTTGATGTTCTCGACCGACTACCCGCACCACGGCTGCGACTGGCCGCACACGCGCGACACGGTGGAGAAGCTCTTCGCCGGCGTCCCCGCCGACGAGCGCGCCAAAATGTGCGCCGGCAATGCGGTGAAGCTGTACGGGCTGAGTTGAGAAGGCTGTTACGCGGTTAAGCTGCTACGCTGTTGGGGGTTAGAGAAACTCCGGGGCTCTTGCCCTGACAGCGTAGCAGCTTAACAGCTAACAGCCCTCAACTCGCTCGCTCGTCGACCGCGAGCTCAAAGGCACGCAGGTACTCGACGTAGTCCGCCGGCAATCCGTGCTCGCCGGCGCCGTCGAGCAGCAGACCGATATAACTCGGCGACGGCTTCCGGCCGGTTACGCCGCGCGTCGACTGGTATGTGAAGGCCGCGATGCTTTCGCCCTGCGCCGCTGCGACGGTGACATCGAGGCGCGTGTAGTAGCCGCGGTCGACGCCTTCGGTGCGGTCGAGATGGGCCGCGTGCTCGGCGCTGATGTGGTACAGCACGCCGCAGGTGCGCGCGTTCGGGTCCGCCGCCAGATTGGCGACGCCGCGCTCGCCGGGGCCGACCGGCAGGTCGAAGCACAGGCGATAGCCGTCGAGCCAGCCCCACGCGATGGCCGTCGGCTCGATGGCGCGCCGCTCGATGAAGATGGCGCGGCTCATGTTGCTGCCGTAAGCGAAATACCAGAGCGTCTCGGGCGCGTCCGACATCGCTGTCACGCATCCTTCGCGGCGGCGCCGCCTGCACGGCCGTCAAATCTTCTGCACATACTCAGCGACCGGATAGGCGAACGTGTGACCGATGAAGCGACCGATGTCGGCGCGGATGATCGCTTCGCTGCCGGACGATCCGAACATCGGTGAGGTTGGCGAGGCCAGCGTGATCTCGGCGAAGCCGTCCCAGTCGGGCGCTTCGGGCGACAGCTTGGCGTCGACCAGATTGGTCACGTAGCGAATCATGTGCGGATGATGCTGTAGCGCCAAGGGCACGTGCACGTTCTGCCAATGATCGATGAACTGCGCATGCGTCAGATCGGGGCGGCGGCGCACCGGGCAGATGAGATTCAATCCCAGCCCGCGCTGGCCGAGCGGACGCGTCGTCGCGTCCTTCTGCACGACCTCGGTCGTGGCGTAGGCGTGCGCGCTGCCCATGAAACCGGCGACGTCGCGGCCGACGATCTTCTCGCCCTCGGGTGAGTCGTAGAGGCGCTCGCGGAAGTCGGCCAGCGTGTCGAAGCTGAGCTCGCCGATGCTGTCGAGCGCCGCTTCGCCGTCCGGGCTGCGCTCGACGATGTTCACCGTGTAGCGGCGCATGGTCGGATGGTGCTGCAGCGCGATCGGCACATGGCCGTGCAGCAGCAGGTCGGCGTAGCGCGCATGCGTGATGTCGACGCGACGCGTGCAGAGGAAGAATAGTTTCACCATGTGCGCTGTTTAGCGCCTCAGCGGGGCGAGAGTGAACCGCTGCGGTAGCCGCGCGACAGGGTGGGTCTACGAACGGTGTCGCGATGCAAGGATGGGAGCCGGACCGCACGAAACGGGCTACGATTGGTCGCGTTCTGGATGCTTGAGATACTCGCGCGTCAGGCACACCGGCGCGAAGCCGAGCCGCGCGTACAAGTGCTTGGGGGTGTCGCTGATGTGTGCGCCGATCAGCGCCTCGGTGGCGCCGCGCGCGCGCACGTGGTCGACGGCGTGCGCGACGATCGCGCTGGCGATGCCGCGGCGGCGGAAGGCGGGCAGGGTGAAGAGGTCTTCGACCATGCCGATGCCGTTGTCGCACAGCGCGGCGGCGCCATACGCGCAGTCGGTACCGTCGCGCCTGGCGAGAAAGAACTGGTAGGCCGGCGCTTTGCCGCGGTAGTCGGCGACCATGCCGCGCGCCACTTCGACCGGATGGGCGCCGTCGTGCGAGCGGCCGCCTTCTGCGAAATCGGTTTCGACCAAGTGCTGCAGGCTTTGCCAATCGGCCTGGCCGGCGACCGGGCGGATATCGATCGGCGGCGGTGTGGCGCGCAGCGCGCCGCTCAGCACCATCTGCAGCGTTGGCGTCAGCTCGCGGTAGTCGGCCAGCGCCAGGCGGGCGACGAAGGCCGGCGGGGTGAGCGGGTCGATCACGAACATGCGATGCGCACAGTGGTGCAGCGCCGCGTCGGCCTGTTGCAGAACGGCGTCGATCTGCGCCGGCGTCGCGGCGCGAATCTGGCATGCGTGGTTGGCGTTCCAAATGTCGGGATTGCCCGTGTCGCTCACCAGCCATACCAGCGGGGTGCGCGTCGTCGCGTTGCCGAGTGCGCGCTGCCATGCGTAAGCGGTGCAGACCCGCTCGATCAGATCGTCAGTCATCCGGTAGCTCGTGCCGCCAGATACTCAGCGGTTGGCGCGACCGCAACGCGCGGCGCGGGCGCTCATGCATGCAGCGTGCGCGCCGCAAGCCACGCGCAGGCCGCGACGAACGCAATCGTGACCGTGAGCAGGATGCGTTGCGCGCGACGGTTCAGCGGCTGCGGTCTGAGCCACTGCAGCGCGCCGCCGGCGATCACGCCGACCGCGAAGCCGAACAAGTGCGCCAGCACGTCGCTGTGCGTCGACGAGCCGAGCATGCCGAGCAGCGCCAGGCCGGCGGCGAGCGGCGCCCAGGCGCGCCAGGCCGAGACCGGGGCGCCGTGCCAATGCTGGACGACGCGCGCCGCCGCCAGCGCGCCGATGCCGCCGAAGATGGCGGTCGAGGCGCCGATCGCCTCGTGCGGTGTGCCGCGCCAGGCGATGTTGAGCGCGTTGCCGACGCCGCCGGAGACCACCAGCAGGGCGAGGCCAACGCCCGGTCCGAGCAAGCGACACAAGGCGGTGCCGAACAGCACCAGCACGATGGCGTTGCTCAATACGTGGCCGACGTCGGCATGCAGCAGCAACGCCGTGACGTTGCGCCACCACTCGCCGGCGCCGATGCGCGCGGCGTTGGCTGCGCCGGCCGTGAACCAGGCGCCGCCGTCGTCGCGCGGCCCGCTGAAGACGAAGATGACGCACAGCACCGCCGCGACGATCAGCGCCATATCGCTGGGGCCGTATTCCGCCGGCGGCGGACGGTGCGGCCGCGGCGCCGTCTCGCGGTCGTAGGCGTTGAGCGTCGCGGCCGCACGCAGCGCATCGTCGTTGCCGACCAGCACGATGAAGCCGTGCTGCGGTCCCCAATCGATACGGGCGGCGATGTCGAGCGCCGCCAGCGCCAACGCCCAGTCATCGGCGCGCCGGCGATCCGGCGTCGCGCGCAGCGCAACTTCTTCAGCCATGTCAGTCTGCGTCCATCACCGTTCGACCGGTTACTGGTCACCGGTCACGCCCATCTTTCACGCCAGCAACACGGCGAGGATACCGGTGACGAACACGCTGTCGAATGTGCCAGCGCCGCCGATCGAAGCAGTCGGCGCGCCGCTGGCGGCGAAGCCCGACAGATTCGTGAGGTCGGCGCCGATCAGCGTGCCGAAGGTTCCGGCGATATAGGCGACGCTGGGGGCTGCGGCCGGCGCGAAGGCGATGCCGGCGAGCGCCGCGACGAACGGGGGGACGAGAATCGGCACCGTGACGCCGACGCCCGGTACCGACCTCGCAAGGCGATGGACGATGAGCCCGACGGCGACGATCGCCGCCAGCGCCGGCAACAGCGGCGCGTGTTGCGCCAGCAGGTACAGCGACAGGCCGCACGGAATCAGCGCACCGCCGAGATTGACGGCCAGCACGGTGCGCGGCGATGCGCCGCCGAGCCGTGTCAGCGGGATGTTGATGCCGCTGCCGATCAGTGACGCGGCGAGCAGGCTGAAGATCCAGCGCGACTCGATGCCGATGCGCGCGTAGGCATAGTCGATGGCGTCGATCTCCAGCATGACGACGGTGAGACCGAGCACCAGGGCGAACGCGACGAACAACGGCGGGCGGCTGGATGACTGCGTCGGCATGGCGGTGTACCTCGAAACAATGGCGCCCAGCTCTAGCAGTCGCGACGACACCGCACGACCGGCGGACGCGCCCTGGCGCATTCTGATCCTCGGCAGCGGCGCGGTCGGCGGCTTCTTCGGCGCGCAACTGGCCTTGGCCGGCGAAGACGTCGTGTTCGTCGCGCGCGGCGAGACGCTGGCGGCCCTGCAGCGCGACGGCATCCGCGTCGAGTCAGCCAGTCGCGCCATGCACGTCCGACCGCTGCACGTCGTTGGCGATGCGCGCGCTGCCGGCGCCTGCGATCTAGTGCTCGTCGGCGTGAAATCACACGATACGATGTCCGTCGTGGAGATGCTGCGTCCCGTGGTGTTGCCGCAGACGATCGTCTTGTCCCTGCAGAACGGCATCGAGAACGAAGCGCAGCTGGCACGCGGGCTGAGTTTGCCGCCGCTGCTCGAGGCCGTCACACACATCGGCGCCGAAATGATCGCGCCGGGCGTCGTCGGTCACGCCTCCGAGGGCCGCATCATCTTCGGCGAGACCGGCGGCGCGCGTACCCCGCGCGTCGAGGCGCTGGTCGGGCTGTTCACGCGCGCCGGCGTCGATCACCGCGTCTCGCGCAATATCGCCGTCATGATGTGGGACAAGCTGGCGTGGAATGCGCCGTTCAACTCGCTCAGCGCGCTGACCGGTCTCACCGTCGGCGCGCTGCTCGCCGATCCCGGTCACCGCGCCACGCTGCGCGCCGCGATGCTGGAAGTGATGGCGGTGGCCAATGCCGGGGGCGTCGCACTGGACGCGACGCGTGTCGACGACATCCTCGAGCACAGCGGGCGCACGCTGGCGCCGCTGCGCACCTCGATGCTGCAGGACGCGCAGCGCGGACGCGCGCTGGAGCGCGATGCGCTGACCGGCGCCGTGTTGCGCGCCGCAGCGCGCAGCGGCGTCGAGGTGCCGGTCACCCGGCAACTGGATTCGCAGCTGGCGCGGCGCTCGCCGCCGCGCTGATGCGATGCGGCATGCCGAACAAGACCAGCAGCACCGCGGTCCAGGCGAAGCCCGTCAGCCACAGCTGCGGCACGAAGTAGGAGCCGGTGCGGTCGTACAATGCCGCGGTGAACAGCGGCGCCGTCGCGGCGGCGATGTCGTAGAAGACTTTGTATGCGCCGAGCAGCGTGCCGAGATGGGCGCGGCCGAAGTAGTGGACGGCGAGAATCGGGATCGACGGCAACAGGCCGCCGTAGCCGGCGCCGAACAGCACCAGGGCCGGCGCCAGGATCTCCGGATGGCCGGGCACCAGGAAGAGCAGCGGGTAGCCGCAGGCGATCAGAAGGACTTGCACGAGCAGCAGGTTGCGCCGGTCGGTGCGATCGGCGAGCCAGCCGAAGACGAGGCGCCCGCCGGCCGAGACGAGGAAGAACAGGCTCTTGTAGTCGGCCGCGGTGATCGGGTCGTAGCCGAGCTCTTTCAGGAAGACGAGGATGTGCTTGTTGTAGGCGTAGCAGGGCATGCCGCCGAGGAAGATCGCGCCGGCGAAGAACCAGAAGGTGGGCAGGCGCGCCGCCTCGCGCAGCGTCATGCCGGTGGCGGCGACGACGCGACCTGTCGTGGTGAGCTCGGCGCCGTACGGCGTGAGGTGCATGTCGGAGGGGCGATCGCGCACCAGCAGCGCGACCACGATCAGCGGCGGCAGCGAGGCGATCAGCGCCATCAGTTGAAAGGCCGTGCGCCAATCGAGCGCCTCGATCAGCCGCGTGATCAGCGCCGGCGCCATTGCCGCGCCGAGCGCGGTGGCGGCGAGGAGGATGCCGTTCACCATGCCGACGCGGGCGTGGAACCAGCGCGAGACCAGCACCTGATTGGGCAGGATGGTGACGCCCGCCATGCCGAAACCGAGCAGCAGTGACGAGGCGATATACTCGGTCGGCGTCTGGACGCGCGAGAACCAGTAGAGCGCCGCGCCTTGCACGGCGATGCCGCCGGCGAACAGCCAGCGGATCGAGAAGCGGTCGATCAGCCAGCCGGTCAGCGGACTGAGCGCGCCGACGACGAGAATGATCAACGAGGTCGGTAGGAACACCGTGCTGCGCGACCAGTCGGGGAAGGTGTCGATGATGTACGGGTAGACGGTGGTGATGGCGAAGATGCCGAAGCCGAGGCCGAACAGCTCGATGACGACGCTGGCGGCGAGAATCCACCACGCGTAGTGCAGCGGCGGTCGCCTCGGCGAGAGGCGTTGCAGCGTCATGCGATGCCGCATTCGTCGCGCGCGGCGCGAATGATGCGCATCACGTCGGCGGCGAGCACCTCGTTGGCGGCGTGCACGACGCTACAACGCCCCGCGCCGAGGCGGCGCTGCGCCAGCGGCCGGCCGTCGAAGTCGAGTGACACGCCGCCGGCGCCAAGCACGATCGGCAGGCTGGGGATGAGGTTCGCGAGGTTCTCGTTCACCACCACGAAGGCGCCGCCCTGCGATTCGACCCACGGCCGGCCGGCGCGCCAGCCGAGCAGCAGGCGCAGCAGCGCGCTGAGGTTGCCGTATTGGCGCCACACATCGAAGCCGCCGCCCTCGTGTCGATTGAGAAAGCGGCGATACAGCGCCGCGGTGAGCGCTTCGTCGCCCGGCAGGCGCGTGTGGCGATCGAAGGCTTGGTAACCGTCGAAGTAGATGACGGCCTGCGACAACGTCGTCTGCGTCGAGGTGTAGGTGCGCTCGGCGTGGCGCAGGCTGGCGCGCACGGCCGGCCGATCGCTGAGGTCGAAGCTGGCCAGTCCGCCGTCGAGCGGCAGCGCGATCACCTCGTGCGGATAAACGGTATAGCGCGGCGGGTTACCGTCGACCGTGACGCCGACGACGAAGTCGCCGAGGGTCAACTCCGCCAGTGGCGTCGCCGTCGGGGCCGTACAGGCGAAAGCGACGCCCCAGCCGCCTTCGTTGGCGACGCGCACGCTGCTGCCGTCGGGTGGGTTGCCGAGTCCGCCGACCTTGATGGTGCCGTCGACCGCGTCGAGCATGGCGACGATGCGCTCGGCGCCTCCGGCGGTGCCGATGGTCAGCGCCGGCGCTTGCAAGCCGTCGGCGAGCATGTCGATGCGAATCCCGAGCTGCGCGCTGAGCCGCTGCAGATGCGCCACGCCGACGTCTTCGGCGGCGGCGTCGACCGCCATCACCAGCTGGCCGCCCGGCTTCAACGCCGCGCTGGTGCGCACGCCGCGCGCCGCCAGCGGCATGGCATGCACGGCGCTGCGAATGGCGCGTCCGGCGTCGAGCGCCGCGAGCGCGATGGTTTCGAGCGGATCGCGGCTCATCGATCTCTTCGGCCGGGGCGACCGAGTGCGTAAGGGCTGCCGCGCATCGCGCGCCGGTCTTTAGGTGGGGCACCCGGTGCATGCAAGTTGCGTTGAGGCTCGGCTGCAGAATGGCGTCAGCGAACGGCCTCCGGCGTTCGGCAAGGACTCCTGCTCCTTGCGTCTGTGGCGGTTTCGGAATCCGAAGGCGGATCGCTGAGCGCACTCGGCCGACGGCATTCTGCGGCGAGTCCTTGCGTTGACAACCCGCCGCGGCCGGGCTCCTATCGCTGGCCGGGGGGGATGCGATGCGTCGCAGTCAGCTGTATGTCGCCGCCGCGCTCGGGCTCGTGCTCGGCGCGCCGGTGTACGCCACGACGATCCTCGTGCCGGACAATGTCGGCACGATTCAGGCGGCGTTGAACGCGGCACAAGCCGGCGACACGGTCCAGGTGCGGCAGGGCACCTATGCCGAGAAAGTGTCGTTCCCGCGCAGTGGCGACGCGACCAACGGGTTCATCACGCTGATGGCGTTCCCCGGCGACGCGCCGATCATCGACGGCAGCGCGGTCTCGGGTGAGAATCTCGTGCTGATCGAGGATCGCAGCTACCTCAAGCTCATCGGCTTCGAGCTGCGCAACAACCTCAACGTGCACGACGGGTCGGGCGTGCGCATCCTCGGCGCCGGCACGCATCTGGAGATCCGCAACAACCGCATTCACGACGTGCGCGGCAACGATGCCATGGGCATCACCGTCTACGGCACGGCGCCGGCGCCGATCGACACGCTGACCATCGACGGCAACGAGATTTACGACTGCCAGCCGTATCGCAGCGAGGCGCTGACGTTGAACGGCAATGTCAGCAACTTCGCGGTGACCAACAATCTCGTGCGCGACGTCGACAACATCGGCATCGATTGCATCGGCGGCGAGACCGACATTCAGCCCGACCCGGCGAAAGTGGCGCGCAACGGCGTGGTGCGCGGCAATACCGTGCTGCGCGCCAACGAGCGCGGCGGCGGGTACGCCGGCGGCATCTACGTCGACGGCGGCCGCGATCTCACGGTGGAGAACAACCTCGTGGTCGGCGCCGACATCGGCATCGAAATCGGCGCCGAAAACGCCGGCATCGTGGCGCAGAACGTCATCGTGCGGAACAACGTCCTGGCTCAGAACATCCGCGCCGGCTTGGCGTTCGGCGGCTATCAGGCGTCGGTCGGCCGGGTGCAGAACTGTCGCTTCGAGCACAACACCACCTGGCACAACGACACCTCCGGGTCGGGCTTCGGCGAGCTGTGGATTCAGTACGCGGAGACCAATGCGGTGCGCGACAACCTGTTTGTCAGCACGGCGCAGAATCTCCTGATCGAATCGGATGCCGGCAACGTCGACAATGCGCTCGACTACAATTTGTTCTTCAGCCCGGGCGCGGCGCAGTTCGTGTGGAACGGTACCGCGTACGGCGGCTTCGCGGCGTACCGCGCCGCCACCGCGCAGGATGCGCATTCGCTGTTCGCCGATCCGTTGCTGGTCGACGCGGCCAGCGGCGACTTTCATCTCAGCGCTGCGTCGCCGGCGGTTGACGGCGGCGATCCGGCTTTCGTTGCGGCCATGGGCGAGACCGACCTGGACGGTGCCGCGCGCGTCAGCGGCGGCCGTACAGACCTCGGCGCAGACGAGCTCGGCTGCGGCAACGGCGTTACCGATCCTGGCGAGCAGTGCGACGACGGCAACCTGATCGACGGCGACGGCTGCGATCACAATTGTACGATCACGGCCTGCGGCAACGGCATCGTCAGCGCCGGCGAGCAGTGCGACGACGGCAACCTGAGCGCCGGCGATTGCTGCTCGGCCACCTGCCAGTTCGAAGCCAACGGCAGCGCCTGCGACGACGCCGAGCTGTGCACCAACGGCGACGCCTGCAACGGTGCCGGTGCGTGCGTCGGCCAGGCGACGCCGCTGCTCGTTTGTAAGTCCGCGCCCGGCGGCGCGGCGCGTTTGACGCTGAAGGATTCGGCCAACGACGCCGGCGACACGCTGCTGTGGAAGCTGAGCCACGGCGATGCGACGACGCTGGGCGATCTCGGCGATCCGCTCGGCGCCACCAACTACCGGCTGTGCATCTACGATGCGGCGGTCACTGCGCAGCCGCGCATGGCGGCGTACCTGCCCGCCGGCTCCGACTGGCGCAGCACGGCCTCGGGGGTGGCGTATCGCAGTCGCTCGCGCCTGCCCGACGGTATCTCGGTCGCCAAGTTGCATCCCGGCGCGGGCGGCCAGACGTCGCTGCTGGTGAAAGGCAAGGGCGTCGCCCTGCCGATGCCCGACCTCGCCACGCTCAGCGCGCCCTTGGTCGTGCAGTTGCGCCGCGACGGCGGCGGCTGCTGGGGCGCCAGCTTCTCGACGCCTGATCGGGCCACCGCGACGCTGTTCAAGGCGCGCAGCGACTGACGCGGCGCCGAACGGCGATGGCGCGGCCAGCGCCGTCGCGGCAGGGGCGGCAAATCTTGCCGCGGTCGCGGCGCACCGAATCGACGCAGATGCGCTCGAGACTGCGCGCGACGCGTCCGCCGGCGAGCCACTCGCCGAGCGCCCCGACCGGCAGCCGGTAACCCACGCCGCGCGCCCGAGCCATGCTACGCCGGTGCGCCAGGGAGGGGTGCACGGCGTCACAGCGCCTACGGGCCAGGCATCTGCCGGCGACGAAGCGCTCGACCGCCACCAATGTTCGACCCCGTCCGCCGCCCCAGCGGCATGCCGGACAGATGCAGGGAGCGCATCCGCCAGAGAAACGCTCTGACAATATCTGTCCCGGACAAAACTTGACGCCAGCGGCCGCCTCGGCTACCGAGGAGTCGCCATGGTCAGAGCGCACGTTCGCAAACCCCACGCGGCGCCGCCGGCCGAAGCGCCCGCGGCAGAGGGCTTGCCGCTGCGCACCGTGTCGCGCCTGACCGGCTTGTCGGCCGATGTCATCCGCGCCTGGGAGAAACGCTACGCCGTCGTGGCGCCGGGACGCGGTCCGCGCGGCGCACGGCTCTACAGCGCCGCCGACGTCGGCCAGTTGCGCCTGCTACGGCGCGTCGTCGGCGGCGGTCGGGCGATCGGCGACGTGGCGCGTCTCACGCGCCGGCAGCTGGAAGCCTTGGTGCAGAGCGCGCGCCTCCCGAGCGAGCGCGCAGCCATGGAAGCAGGCGAGGGCGTGTTGGCGCGTGCCCTGGCGGCGCTCGAACGCTTCGCCGTGTCGGAGCTCGACGCTGTGCTCGGCCACGCCCTCGCCGCGCTCGGCACGCGCGCCTTCGTCGAGCAGGTCGCTTGTCCGTTGCTGGCGGAGATCGGGCAGCGGTGGAGCGACGGCCGCGTGTCGGTGGCTGAAGAGCATCTGCTGTCCAGCCAGCTGCGCAGCTTGCTCATCGGCGTGCTGCGCACGCGCGGCGCCGGCCAGGCGCCGACGGTGCTGCTGGCGACGCCGCCCGGCGAGCGCCACGAGTTCGGTCTGCTGCTGGTGGCGCTGCTGATCGCCGACGCGGGCTTGAACCTCTGCTATCTCGGGGCTGATCTGCCGGCCGCCGAAGTGGCGGCCGCGGCGCGCCGCGTCGGCGCGGCGGCCGTCGGCCTTGGCGTCGTCAATGGCGACAATCGCCGCGCTGCCATCGCCGCAGTGCGGCGCGTCGAACGCGGCCTGCCGGCGCGCACCGAGCTGTGGCTCGGCGGCCGCGAGGCGGCGGCGGTGGCATCGCACCTCGCCGCGTCGCGCGCCGTCGTGCTGGACCACCTGGCCGCCGTGGAAGGCGAGCTGGCGCGCCTGCGCGCGCACGCGGTGGCGCGTCTCTGAGCGAGTGCCGCCGCGCCTGAGAGGAGAGACGAGACATGACGACGACCGCCAGCGAAACGCACGGCGCCATTGCCGCCAACGGCTTGGCCGTGATCGACGGTTTGATGGCCGCCGGCGAGATGCTGCCGACGCAGCTGCCGGTGACGACGGACTGGTCGCCGCACAAGAAGATGGCGGCGGCGGTGTTGGCGTCGGGGCTGGTCGAGATCCGCGATCACCACGGCAACCGCTCGCACCGCCGGCGCGTCGCCGAAGCGCTCGAGTGGGTGCGCGCCGACGACGCCAGCTGGCCGTATGCCTTCGTGCCGCTGTGCGAGCTGTTCGGCTTGGAGACCGACTGGGTACGCGAAGTGGTCGACGCCTGGATCGGCACGCCACGCGCCGCGCGCAAGCCGATCAGCTATTTGTACCGACAGGCGGCGTAACCCGGGACGATGCAACAGGCTTTGCCCGACCAACCGCGGTCAGCCGTCGGCGATCGGCCTTCAGCTGCGGAACACCAACGGATGCAACCTGTTGTTGCGGGGCCGTCAGCAGCGGAGTCGGCTAGAGTCCAAGCACGCGCACCAGCGCGGCTTCGAACCAGCGCTGCGGCAGGAAGCGCTTGAGCGGCACGACGATGCGCTGGCCGAGCATGCCGACGCTACGGCGCAGGCGCGGGTGCCGGTCGTCGAGGATGCGCTCGACCAGCGCGGCGACGCCGTCCGGCTTGGGTGCCGCAGCCTCGTCTTTGGCTTGCTGCGCTTCGACCTTCGTCATGGCGTCGCGGTAGGTGGCGTTGTCGGCGGCCGCCGCGGCGCGGCGGCGCTGATTGGGCAGGTCGGTGTCGAAATCGCCCGGCTCGACGAGGACGACGCGGATGCCGAAGCGCCGCGTCTCGAGGCGCAGGCTCTCGCTCATGCCTTCGAGGGCGAATTTGCTGGCGCTGTACATGCCGCTGAAGGGCAGGCCAAGGACACCGGCCAGCGAGCTGATGTTGACGATGTGGCCGCCGCCCTGCGCGCGCATGATCGGCAGCACGGCGCGGCAGACGCGCAGCACGCCGAAGAAGTTGGTCTCCAGCTGCGCCCGCGCCTCGTCGATGCTGGTGTCTTCGACCGCACCCATCAGCGCGTAGCCGGCGTTGTTGATCACCGCGTCGATGCGCCCGGCGCGCTGATGCACCGCCGCCACCGCATGCGCCACCGTGGCGTCGTCGGTGACGTCCATGGCGATCATCTCGATGCCCGCTGCGTCGCTGGTCGCCGTGCGCCGCTGCGCCCCGAAGACCCGCCAGCCGTTGCGCGCCAGCCGCTCCGCGCAGGCTTTGCCGATGCCGGCGGAGGCGCCGGTGATGAGAACGACGCGGGACATCAGAAACAGCGTGAGCGCTGAGCGCTAACCGGAGGAAGACTACGTGACTGGTGACCAGTGACAGGACGGACACTACGTGACCGGTGACCAGTGACCGGTGACCGGTAGAAGCAGGAAAGAAACTCGGCTGTCGGGTGCGCAGGTTGTCGCTTTGACGTCTTCCTCATCCCGAGCATCTTTCACCGGTGATCCGTCACCGGTCACGCAGTTAGGGTCTCGCGTAGTCCCGCGCCCCCCATTCCGTCAACCTGCTTGATTTGAGCCGTCCGCCGTGGCGTTGTGGCGCGCCGTGGAAGTGCTGCGCTCCAACGTCGACGTTCGTTCCGAAGCATTTCAGGCCAATCGCGCCGGCTTTCTCGAGCAGCTCGGTATCATCGACGAGCAGTTGGCGCTGCTGCGCCAGGGCGGCGGTGAGAAGTATGTCAAGCGCCACCTCGAGCGCGGCAAGCTGATGGCGCGCGAGCGCATCGAGCTGCTGCTCGATCGCGACTCGCCGTTTTTGGAGCTCAGCCCGCTGGCGGCCTGGGGCAGCGAGTTCGGTCTCGGCGCCGGCATCATTTCCGGCATCGGCGTGGTCTCGGGCGTCGAGTGCGTCATCACTGCCAACGAGCCGACCATGAAGGGCGGCACGCTCAATCCTTACAGCGTGCAGAAGAGCGCCCGCACCATGGAGATTTGCGCGCAGAACCGCCTGCCGATCATCAACCTGACCGAATCGGGCGGCGCCGATCTGCCGCAGCAGGCGCAGATCTTTGTGCCCGGCGGCAAAGGGTTCCGCGAGATCACGCGCCGCTCGGCCGAGCGTATTCCGACCGTCTGCCTGGTGTTCGGCTCGTCGACAGCGGGCGGCGCCTACGTGCCGGGCATGTCGGACTACGTGGTGATGGTGAAAGGCGGCGCCAAGGTCTTCCTCGGCGGACCGCCGCTGGTGAAGATGGCCATTCACGAGGACTCGACCGAGGAGGAGCTCGGCGGCGCCGACATGCACAGCCGCATCTCCGGCGTGTCGGACTACCTGGCGCAGGACGAGCGCGACGCCATCCGCATCGGCCGCGAGATCGTCGCGCAGCTCAATTGGCGCAAGCTCGGCTGGTCGAAGCGCGTCGCCGTCGAAGCGCCGAAGTACGATCCGGAGGAGTTACTCGGTATTGCCTCGATGGACGTGCGCAAGCCGTTCGACGTGAAGGAGATCATCGCGCGCATCGTCGACGGCTCGCGCTTCCACGAGTTCAAGCCGACCTACGGCGCGACGCTGGTCACCGGCTACGCGCATCTGCACGGCTACCCGATCGGCATCCTGGCCAACAACGGCATCCTGTTCTCCGAGTCGTCGGAGAAGGGCGCGCAGTTCATCCAGCTGTGCAATCAAACCGACACGCCGATCCTCTTCCTGCAGAACATCACCGGCTTCATGGTCGGCCGTCGCTACGAAGAAGGCGGCATCATCAAGGACGGCGCCAAGCTGATCAACGCAGTGTCGAACAGCACCGTTCCGCATCTGACGATGATGATCGGCGCGTCGTACGGCGCCGGCAACTACGGCATGTCGGGCCGCGCCTACGATCCGCGCTTCGTCTTCTCGTGGCCCAACCACCGCATCGCCGTGATGGGCCCGGAGCAGCTCGCCGGCGTGCTGTCCATCGTGCGGCGCCAGGCCGCCGAGCGCGCCGGCCAGCCGTTCGACGAGGCCGGCGACGCCTTCATCAAGCAGATGGTGCACGACCAGATCGACAAGGAATCGTACGCGCTGTTCGCCACCGCGCGCCTGTGGGACGACGGCATCGTCGATCCGCGCGACACGCGCACCGCGCTCGGCATCGCCCTCTCCGCCGTCCACTCCAACGTCATCGAGGGCACGTCGCGGTTCGGCGTGTTCAGGATGTAAATGATGTCGGCCGCACTGCAACTCTGCCGCATCATCGAATTCCCTCCTTTGAAGAAGGTGGGCCATGGAGGATTTCCTCAACACTCTTTCTTGGGCGGGGAGGCGTTTGCGCACAGCCCTCTTCGCTCGCTCGCTGCTGAACGCTTCGCCGCGGCCCGCGCGAGTGTTGGAAAATCCCCGCTGGCCCCTCTTTTCCACAGGGGCGGATCGGCAAGGTACGCGTCATGATGCGCAAAGTCCTCGTCGCCAACCGCGGCGAGATCGCGCGGCGCGTGATGCGCACGCTGCGGCGGCTCGGCATCGCCAGCGTCGCGGTGTACTCGGATGCCGACGCCGAGGCACCGCACGTCGCCGAGGCGGATGAAGCCGTGCGCATCGGGCCGCCGCCGTCGCGTGAATCCTATCTCGACGTCGACCGCATCCTGGCCGCGGCGGCGGCGACGGGGGCCGACGCGGTGCACCCGGGCTACGGCTTCCTGGCGGAGAACGCCGACTTCGCGGCGCGCTGCGCGGCGGCGGGGCTGACGTTCATCGGTCCGGGCGTCGAGGCGATCCGCCGCATGGGCAGCAAGGTCGGCGCGCGCGAGATCATGGCGGCGGCCGGCGTGCCGACGGTGCCCGGCGTGTCCGGTGTGGGTCTCGACGACGCGGCGCTGCTGCGCGCTGCCGAAGGCGTCGGTTTCCCGTTGCTGATCAAGGCGTCGGCCGGCGGCGGCGGTAAAGGCATGCGCCTGGTGCGCGCGCCGGGCGAGCTGGCCGAGGCGATCGCCGCGGCGCGGCGCGAATCCTTGCGCGCCTTCGGCGACGACACGTTGCTGGTCGAGCGCTATTTCGATGCGCCGCGCCACATTGAAGTACAGATCTTCGGCGATGCGCATGGCCGCGTCGTCCATCTAGGCGAGCGCGAGTGCTCGATTCAGCGCCGCTTTCAGAAAGTCATCGAGGAAGCGCCGTCGCCGATCGTCGACGCGGCGCTGCGCGCGCGCCTCGGCGCCGCCGCGGTCAAGGCCGGCGAGGCGATCGCCTATGTCGGCGCCGGCACGGTCGAGTTCATCGTCGCGCCCGATGCCAATGCGCCGACGCGCGACGGCGAGGCAGGGTGGGGATTCTACTTCCTCGAAGTGAACACGCGCTTGCAGGTCGAGCATCCGGTTACCGAAGCGATCACCGGCCTCGACCTCGTCGAGCTGCAGATCCGCATCGCCGAAGGCGAGCCGCTGCCGGCTGGCGTGGAGCATCTGCGTCTCGAAGGTCACGCCGTCGAAGTGCGGCTCTACGCCGAGGATCCGGCGAACGATTTCCTGCCCGCGATCGGACGGCTGGCGTTGTGGTCGGTGCCCGACGGCGTGCGCTGCGACGGCGGCGTCGAGCTCGGCAGCGAAGTGAGCGTTCACTACGATCCGCTGCTCGCCAAGCTGATCGCGCACGCGCCGACGCGCGCGGCTGCAATCGACCGGCTCGCCTCAGCTCTGCGCGGCCTGGCGGTCGGCGGCGTCACCACCAACCGCGACTTTCTCCTCGCCGTGCTGACGCATCCCGAGTTCTGCGCCGGCAACATCGACACCCATTTCATCGATCGCCACCTGCCGGCGGAGCGCCGGCAGCCGTCGCGCGATGTCGCGATCGACCGCATGCACGCCATCGCCGCCGCCATCGACGGCCACGAGCGCCGCCGCGCCGCCGGTACCAGTCCGCTACCGGAATCGATTCCGTCAGGCTGGCGCAACGCGCGCTGGCGCGCGCAAGACGTCAGCTATGCGCTCGGCGGCGAAACCATCGAGGTGAAGTACGTCGCCGCGCCCGGCGGACGCTTCCAGATCGACTGGGGCGACGCGGCGTCGAGCGTCGTGCTGTCGCACTGGTCGCCCGCCGCGATGGCGTTGGAGATCGACGGCGTACGCCGCCGCGTGCAGGTCGCCGTCGCCGGCGATGCCGTGCACGTGCACAGCCCGCTCGGCAACGCGACGCTGATCGAATTGCCGCGCTTCGCTTCACCGTGGAGCGACGACTTGGCCAGCGGCTGTCTCGCGCCCATGCCCGGCATCGTGCGCCAGGTCCTGGTGAAGCCCGGCGACAAGGTCGAGAAAGGCACCGTCATGGTCGTGCTCGAAGCTATGAAGATGGAGCACCCGCTGATCGCCAACGCCGCGGCCACCGTCACCGAAGTACGCGTCGAAGTCGGCCAGATGGTCGACCCCGACGCGATCATGGTCGTGCTGGCGACGGAAACTGCGTGACCAGTGACCAGTGATCAGTGACCGGTAAAGATTCCGAGTCCTGCGGTCAGCTCCTCGGATCGATCCTTGCCCGCGACCCCAATCCCGATTCCTTCACATCGAACGGCTGCGCTGGGTGAGAATCAACGCCATCACCTCCGTATGCGCCGGTCACCGGTCACCAGCTAACCGGTCACGCAGTTTCCGACTCTCAGATGATTGGGCCGCCCGGGTCGAGGCCGAGCATGACGCGGCCGACGATCTCGAAGCGGCCGGTGCTGAGGATGACGTGCTGGGTGATGGCGTGCACGTCGCGCCAGCAGCGCTCGAAGGCGCTGCTGCGCTGGATCGAGGTGGCGCCGGCGGCGTCGTGGATCAGGTCGACGGCTTGGGCGGCGAGGCGCGCGGCCGTGAGCGAGGCGAGCCGCGCCTTGGCGCGCGCCGCTGCATCGAACGGCACGCCCGTCTCGCCGGCGCGCCAGATCTCATCGAGCATGGCGTGCAAATAGGCGCGCGCGGCGCCGAGCAGTCCCTCGGCTTGCGCCAGCTGCAGCTGCGCCAGCGGCCGCTCGCGCAGGGTGGCGCGCGTGCCGGTCGGCACCTTGGCGCCGGCCAAGTCCATGAAGGCGCTGATCGCATGCCGCGCCACGCCCAACGCCACCGCCGCCAGCGCGCCGCCGAGCTGTGTCACCAATGGAATCGTGGCGTAAGCGCCCGCTCGCCATGTCGTATGCGGATCCGGCCAGGCGTAGGTGAAGCCCTCCGGCACGAAGACGTTCTCGCACGTGCACTCGTTGCTGCCGGTGCCGCACATGCCCGACACCGACCACGTGTCGTGAATGCGAAAATGCCGCATCGGAACCAGCGCCGAGCGCACCAGCGGTACGCCGTCGGTGAATGTTGGCGAGCCGTCGCTCAGCACCAGGCCCGACACCGCGATCCAGCTCGCCTGGGCTGAGCCGCTGACGTAGGTCGCG
>Ga0265314_10001915_pt1 | contig 22231 bp, 20 predicted proteins | sample 4126metaG_FD_203106 | JGI IMG/M metagenome (GOLD analysis project Ga0265314, IMG submission 203106) | Rhizosphere microbial communities from Carex aquatilis grown in University of Washington, Seatle, WA, United States - 4-1-26 metaG | ecosystem: Host-associated > Plants > Roots > Rhizosphere >... | reverse complement strand
GCCGATAATCCCAACTCTCAAAGCGACTCCATCACCTACGCCGACGCCGGTGTCAGCATCGATCGCGGCAACAAAACCAAGCAGCGCATCAAGTATCTGGCCCACAAAACTTTCACCAAGGGAGTGCTCAGCGAGATTGGCGGATTCGGCGGGCTGTTCTCGGTCGACAAGAAGTATTTGGACCCTGTGCTGGTTTCGAGCGTCGATGGCGTGGGCACCAAGTTAAAAGTCGCCTTCGAAATGAAAATGCATCACACCGTCGGCGCCGACCTGGTGAATCACTGCGTGAACGACATCGCGGTGCAGGGCGCGGCGCCGCTGTTTTTTATGGACTATCTGGCCACCGGCAAACTGGAGCCGGAAGTCGCGGAAAAAGTTGTGGGCGGACTCGCCGAAGCCTGCAAGCATAACGGCTGCGCCCTGATTGGCGGCGAGACGGCCGAGATGCCGGGATTCTATCCCGAAGGCGAATACGATCTCGCTGGATTCATTGTCGGAGTGGTCGAACGGGAACGCATCATCAGCGGCAAAGACGTGCAGGTGGGAGATTGCGTGCTCGGCCTGCCCTCGAACGGCCTGCACACCAATGGATACTCGCTGGCTCGCAAACTGCTTTTTGAAATCGCGGGCTATTCTCCGGAGACCTTTGTCAGCGAGATCAAGAACAAGGTCGGCAACGAACTCATGCGCACCCATCGCAGCTACTGGTCGATCATTCGGAAGATGATCGCGGGCGAGTGCGTGGCGGCGCTGGCGCATATTACCGGCGGCGGCATTACCGAGAACCTGCCCCGAGTGCTGCCCAAGGGCACGTCGGCCGTGATCGAACTCGGCACCTGGCCGGTTCTTCCTATCTTTGAACATCTGCAGAAACTCGGTAATGTCGCCGAGGAAGAAATGCTTCGAACGTTCAACATGGGCCTCGGTATGCTGATCGTGGTTCCCGCCAAGAAATTCAAGAAAGCGCAGACGCTGCTGGAGCGCGCCGGAGAGAAATTCTACAGCGTCGGACGCATCGTCAAGGGCGATCGCAAGGTGATGTTCAGCTAAGAGCAGAGTAGATTCGTGGCATAGGTTTGGATTGTCATCTTGAGCAAAGCGAAAGACCTATGCATTTGCTCGTGGCGCCGGAATACAGAGGTCCTTCGCTTCGCTCAGGATGACAGTGTGGATTGTTGTCCTATGAAGAACCTCGGCATTCTGCTATCCGGACGCGGCTCCAATTTTGTGGCCATCGCCGACAGTATTGCGGCGGGGAGGATTCCCAATACCCGCATTGCGGTCGTGATTTCGAACCGCGCCGATGCTCCCGGCATTGAAACCGGCCGCCAGCGCGGCCTCAACGCGCTCGTCATTCCGTCGAAGGGCAAGCCGCGCGAGGAGCACGACCGCGAAGTAGTGGCTGCGCTTCTCGACAACCAAGTCGATCTGGTCTGCCTCGCCGGTTACATGCGTCTGCTCTCGCCTTGGTTCGTGCGGCAGTTTCCGGGGAAAATTCTCAACATCCATCCGTCACTGCTCCCGTCCTTCCCGGGACTGGAAGCGCAGCAGCAGGCGTTTGCCTACGGCGTGAAGGTTACTGGCTGCACCGTGCATTTCGTGGATGAGGAACTCGATCACGGAGCCATCATCGTGCAGAAAACCGTGCCCGTGCTGGGTTCCGACGACGAGCACACGCTGGCAGCGCGAATTCTTGAGCAGGAACACATTGCGTACACGGAAGCGATCAAGATTGTGCTGGAAGGGAATTTTGAGATCGCGGGTAGAAGGATGGTGAAAAGTCAAAAGTCAGAAGCTAAATTGAAGAAGTAAAACCGACCAATCCGAGTGTGACAAGAGTCACTGCTAGATAACCAGGGGGACGGTAGATTCCAGGAGTGGAACAGTTTGAGAAACTGCAGCAGCGAACAAGGAGCTTTGCACTACGCATCATCAAACTATTTCGCTCGCTGCCCAAGACCGATGACGCTCGGATATTAGGCAAGCAACTCCTTCGCTCGGGTACTTCGATTGGGGCCAACTACCGCGCCGCTTGTCGTGCTCGCTCTCGTGCGGAATTCGTCGCCAAACTCGGTATTGTACTGGAAGAGGCCGACGAAACAGCTTTCTGGTTGGAGGTGATGCGGGACGCTGGAATCTTTCCCGAAGCAAAGTTGCGAGCGATAGTTCAGGAAGCCAAAGAACTCGTCGCTATCTTTGTCGCGTCCGTCCGAAAGGCAAAGGGTCTTACTTCTTCAATTTAACTTCTGACTTTTTACTTCCCTTACATCAGCAACTCGTTCGTTCTCCTCGCGATCGGGTGCTGCATCACCTCAAGCTCGTTCTTCACCAGATTCAGCCCATAGACGCACTGCTCAAAGCTTTGCGAGAGCTGCGCAAACATTGGGGCCACCTTGGCGTATTCGAAGTGCTCGAACTTCGAGACAATGTAATAGCTTTCTTTCCCGGCCTTCACCCAATCCACAAAATTCTCGACGCGCTGGCGGCGCAGGCGATAGTGATTGATGCTCTCTGGGAACATGCCGGCGTAGAACAGAGTGTAGTCGCCAATGTGCTTGCGGACCTGGCGCTCGCGGTCGAACGAGGGCGCCGGGCCGTAGATCGGGTCCGACTCGATCAGCATCTCGCCTACATCGTTCAAGGGCTTTCCTGCGGCATTGCGGATTTTCAACAACTGCTCGGCATCGCAAAACTCCGCCAGCAGATGCGCGACGTAGCTCACGACTTGCGGATCGCGAATTCCAATCTCCTCGGCATAATGATGGCCGACTAGTTCACGAAACAGTTCCTGCAGCGGATGCGTCTCCGGAATTTCCATGGCCCCACTTCCTTCCCAAGGCGGACCCCCGTAGTTTCCATCGGAACAGGAGCACGTGCGGATTAGATACCGTGAATCCCGATCTAAAGCAAGTGCCCATCGGAGCCACCTGGTAGTTAGAAGCACTCCCAGGGCGCGGGGTTTCCGCGTATCTACTGGCAGGCAAAGCGGACGGCTGCTAATTTCCGCATCGCGTGGATCGAAAGATTCGTTTACTGAATCTATTTACAGAAAAAGAATGGGAAAACGGAGGCGAAGTGGAGCGAATCAATATTTCGAGCGGAACGCCTTGGGAGCCGATTGTCGGTTACTCTCGTGCGGTTCGCGTGGGCGTGCTTGTCCACGTCGCGGGCACAACCGCAACTGGAGCCGACGGAAAAATCGTTGGCTTGGGCGATGCATACGCGCAGGCGGTTCAGACTCTCAAGAACATTGAACGCGCGCTGGCGCAGGCCGGGGCTTCACTGCAAGATGTCGTCCGCACGCGCGTGTTTCTTATCAACATTGCGGATTGGGAAAAAGTGGGGAAGGCGCACGGAGAGTTCTTCCGCGATATTCGGCCCGCGAGCACCATGATGGCGATCACGGCCTTGGTTTCTCCGGAGATGCTGGTGGAAATTGAAGCGGAAGCGATCGTGCGCGACGGAAAGTAAGTGCGATGGCGGAATCCGGAACGAGAGCCGGGCTTCCGCCATCATCTGGCCTGATAACGTGAACCGCTAGCGGCCTTTCTTGCGGGCCACTTTCTTTTTCTTCGCCGCCTTCTTGGCGGGCTTCTTCGCGGCTTTCTTCGCCGGTTTACCTTTCTTCTTGGCAGCCGGTTTCTTCGCGGCTTTCTTCGCCGGCTTCTTGGCCGCTTTTTTCTTGGCGGGCGCTTTCTTGACGGGAGCCTTCTTGGCCGGCGCCTTCTTCTTCGGAGGCGCGCTCGGGCTACCGCCGCCACCCGATGGAGTTGCAGGCGCGGGTTCTCGCACTGGTGGCGGCGCGGCAATCTCGTCGCCCTCCTCTACGAGGACAGGTTCTTCCTCTTCCTCTTCTTCCTCTTCTTCCAATTCCTCCAGCGATTCGCCATAGGCGCCGCTGTCGCTGTACTCATCCGTCTCATCGTCCCGACCATACAGCGTCGGATCATCGAAGCCCATATCTCCTCCTGCGTATTTGAGGTCACCCGCTCGCCTGCGCGCGCGGGGCCTGGGAATTAGGATAACCGCTGCGAAACTGCACTGCTTCTGCGTAACGGCGCGTGATTATAGCACGGACAGTTTCACCGGGCAGTATCGTGCATTCCTCGCCGATTTGCGAGGAAATTATGAGGAAAGTTGCGAGGAAGAAAAAGGTTCCGCAAGGCCAGGCGAATCAAAAGCGAAACGTCAAGAACGGCGCCACTATTCGTAGGCTAAGGCGTCGATGGGGTCCTTCTGCGCCGCTTGGAACGCCGGATACAGCGCCCCCGCAATCGCGCCGGCGATGGCAATCAGGGTTGCGCGAACGATCCAGCCACGGTCCACCACCACTTGCAGCAGCGGGAACCTGTGCGCCAAGGCGGCCCGGGCCGCCAGGCTCACTACGATGCCCAGCACGATGCCCGCGAGCGCCAGCAATGCCGTCTCCCGCAACACTACATTTACGATGTAGAACTTCGATGCCCCCATCGCCTTCAGAATGCCGATTTCGCGCGTCCGCTCCATGACTGCCGTGTACATGGCCTGGAAGATCACGATGAATCCGATGACCACCGAAATGCCGACCACAACCTTAATGAAAGTGGAGAGTCCCGGAACGTTGCTGGTGGTCATCATGGCCAGGTAAGAGGCCATGGAATTCGCCGCGTAGCGTTCCATGCCGGGGACGTGTTTGATCTCATCGACCACCGTGTCCGCGTTCGCCGGGTCGTCGAGTTTGAGATAGAAGATGGTGGCCTTGTCCTTGGCGCCGATCAGATCTTGTAGCGTGGCAATGGGAACGAACTTACGCCCGCCCTTGCCGCGCTCCACGATCCCCGAGATGCGGAATCTGTGGTTCAGAATGTCAATCGTGTCGCCGACTTTGGCATGCTTGGACTCGGCGAAAAGATCGTCGACCAGGACATCATTCGGTCCCTGGAACGGACCGCCCTGCAAATAGTGAAAGCCCGCCGACATGCTTTCGTAGCTGGGCAAATCGATTCCCGTAATCATCTCGAAGAACGATCCCGCAGACGTGGTTTGTTGGACTACCGGCGCGACGCTCCTGACGTGGGGCAACTTGGCCAGCACGCCCCCTACCTTGATCGGCATGGGCGCGCTCGAAAGTCCGGCGATGAACGAAGATCCCGGCGGAAGCACCAAGACGTCGGCCCCAATGCCGGCGGTGCGTGTGCGGCTATCCTGCATCATCCCCAGGCAGAGGCCCACGATCAGCAGGATCAGCGTGACTTCGAGCGCCACGGCGACAATGCTGATCATCGAGCGCACCGGGCGGTGCACCAGATTCCCGAGGATCATGCGATTCATCATGTCTTTTCCGCTGAACTACTTGCGTTTGGTGCCCGACGTCTTTCCCGTGCCCGAACCAGCCTGATCGAGGTGCACGACGACCGCCCCAACCGGCTGCTCCAGCAAAAACTGATCGTCGGTCAGCGTCTTATTGATTTCGAGTTTGACCATGCCCAGGGTGATGTCGTAATTCTCCCGCGGACGTTCGATCTGTATCGTACTCGGGAACATAGTGCCCGCGTAGTCTTTGTAATCCTGGTAGTGGGCATCGGTGGCGACGTTTCCCTGCTGGTCATAGATCCTTTGCCGGTAGGGCAGGAGGTCGATTCGGCTGAAATCGATCTTGCGGGACAGATAGGCGCCCTGAGGGCCCTTGCGGATCACCAGCAGGCTGTAATTCGGCTCTTCGACGCGATGCCGCTTCGAGTCCAGGACAGTTTCATAGCCGTTTTCCAGTACGGCATCGTCTCGGCCGATTTCGGGCAGCAGGAGCGCGTCGTAGATGTACTGCGGTCGCATGTTCTCCAGGCGCTTGTCGGGCTGGTAGTTGTCGGCATTGTCCGAACCCACGACGAACTTATTCTGCGGGGGGATCCACAGCTTGAAGTCCTGGCCGTCGCTGACCATATCGAAGGCGGTATTTCGCACCAGGGGCATCAGGCCCTTCATGCGCAGCATGGACGGTTTGCGCGCCAGCACGTAGCCGCGAATCTCTTTGTAGTCGGTGGCCGTGGCCAGGCCGTTTTTCAGGTCTACAGACGAAGCGTCAATATCCACGGTTGCCTGTATGGACTGAACCTTGGCGGCCTGAGTGTTGACGTAGTCGATGAGTTCCTGCTGGGTCGCGCTCTTCAGCGGCCGGTTGGAGTACTGACGGTCCAGGGTGCGCGTCCGGAACAGGCAGCCGCTAAGCGGAAAACTAGCCGCGGACAGAAGCAAGAGCAAAAAGAGGCGAAGATGAGGCCGATGCATTCCTATGCCAGTGCCTGGGAAGACTTTTGTCAATTTGGTATCTCACTAGTATAAGGCAGGGGAGGCTTCCGTGCTTACCGGATGCCGAGTGCGCGGCGATAGGCCGCTACGTTCCGATTGTGTTCTTCGAGGTTGCGGGCGAAGCGGTGGTGCCCATTGCCATCGCTAACAAAATAAAGAAAATTCGTGCTGTCGGGGTGCATGGCAGCTTCCAGCGCGCTTCTCCCGGGATTGCCGATCGGCCCCGGTGGCAATCCCGGGAAACGATAAGTGTTATAGGGAGAGTTCACCGCCATGTCAGCGTGATGAAGGCTTCCCTGGTATGTGCCCGCCAGCAACTCCCCGTAAATCACGCTCGGATCGGCATCGAGCGCAATTCTTTGCGCCAACCGATTGTAGTAGACGCTGGCCACGAGCGGCCGTTCCTCTGGAGCCGCTGTCTCCTTTTCGATGATCGATGCCATGGCCACGATTTGAGGCACGTCCGAGTTCGGACGAGAGGTCAGCCCGGTCTGTTGCGCCACCTGCCGGAACTGGTGGACCATCGCCGCCGCCATTTCCTCCAGGCTCTCGGTGCGCGTGAACTGGTAGGTGTTGGGGAACAGATACCCTTCGAGCGACTTGGCGTCCGGCGCCAAATCCGAGATCAGCGGCGTCTGGGTTTCAGCAACGTGCACAAAATCGGCCGCCGAGCCGAGCCCCGCGTCTTCCATGGCTTTCGCGATGTCGAACATCGTGTAGCCCTCAGGGATGGTGACCACGTGGAAGTAGATATCGCCGCGCGCGATCCGGTCGTAAACCTGTCGAAGCGTTGCCTCCCGCTCAAAACGATACTCACCCGCCTTCAACGATGGCTTGGGGTGGAGCTCGTGCCAGAGCCGGAAAGCCAGTTCGCTTCGGATGACCCCTGCCTTTCTTAACTCGGCGGCAATCCTCCGAGTCGAATATCCGGAACGCAGCAGCAGGGCGGTATTGGCTGGAGGCGTAACCGGGACATAGACCAGCCAAGCCACCCAAGCGCCGGCGGCGAGGACGATAACCAAGAACAGCGTGATCAGGGTGCGCAAGGCTCTAGTGTAGAGGGATTTTCAGAATGAAACAAAGTGGCTGGAGTACAGGGCCGGAAGAAGCGACTGCACGAATAGAGGCCAGATTGCATCAAGCAAGCACGGTGGGATTTCCGGTAGTGGGTTGAGCCCTACGCCGGATGATTACCTGGGCGTTAGTGAAGACAAGCGCGTTTCCTGGTACTGATCTCGCTGCTCCCGGTTCCACGCTGACATGTCGTTTCGGAGGAGCACTTTGGCTGCTCGCGCCAACTGACACTCGGTCTCCAGGATTTACCCGCGACCCGGGAACTCCATCACGGCCACTTCACGGTGATGGCGTAAATCTCCTGGGTACCGATATCGCGGGTGAAGACCGGAGAGCCGTCTGGGGCGATGCTGATTTCGGTATTCCCCGCCGGGCCGGTGGCACGGTGCAGGCCTTTCAGACTGGTGATCGTTTCCACTTTGCGATCAGCAAGTCGAACATTCAGGAGCATGGGGTCTGCGCCTCCGATGGTGTAATACACAGACTTGTTATCCGGCGAGTGGACCCAGTTGACGACGTAGCCGGGAGCCGTAAACGAAACCAGATCGGACCAATGCTGCGACCTGACGTCAAAATCCATCAGCTTGGTGGAGTCCGGCGTGCCAGCGACCAGCCGTTCGTCGCCCACCCATTGAGGATTCCACAGGCCTGCCGGTCCAGGAACCGGGGAACTCTTGCCGGTGCGGAGACCAAGAATATGAATCTGGGGCGAAGCGCTGCGATCCATGAACACGAGGCGGCTTCCGTCTGGCGACCAGTGTGGCCAGGCCCCATCCTTCTCGACGATCGTCGGGGACGATCCTCCGTCCATACTGATCAGGCAAATTGCGCCTGCGGAATTGACATACACGACCTGCTTTCCGTCCGGGGAAATAGAGGGGGCAAAGACCTGGCCGGGTGGAAACGTGAGTTGCAATGGATCGGTTCCGTCGCCGCGGCTGCGCCACAGCACGTGATCGGGGTAGGCGGTGTAGACAACCCACTGGCCGTCCGCCGAATACGAGGGATCGAAAGCGTGGACGCCAGGAAGCAGAGGGAGGAACTGCTTCGAATTTGCATCGTAACGGACCAGTTCACCCCGAGCTTCCGTGCCAACCGCAAAGATATGTTTCCCATCCCGGCCAACGACTGGTTTCACGTAAGACAGTGGACCATTGGTGAGCTGGACCAGCGAAGGCGAGCGTCGCAGAAACCCGGATTGCATCGGCAAGACCCAGAGGTCGCTCCGCCCTTCATGTCTATTCTGGTAGACAATGTAGCGGCCATCGGGCGTCCATCGAGCACAGCACACGCGACCGGCGGCGCTAGTCCTGACGAGGACGTGAAGATCGGAGCCGTCTGCGTTGACCTCGTCGATCGAGACCGGGAGATGGGCGGGTGACCAGACGGTAAAGACAATCCGCTCTCCGTCCGGGGAGACACTCGGTTCTACCGGCACACCGTCGACACCGAGCAGTTTGCGCTGCTGCGAGCCGTCTTTCTCCGCGATATAGAGATCGTTACCCAGGCAGAACAGGATGCGTCCATCCGGAAATAAGTCCGCATCCTGAGCGACGATGGATCCGAAGAGGCGCGGTTCTCCACTGGGCAGCGGGACGGCCCAGAAAGGGAGCGCGAATGCGTCACCCGCTGCACCGAGCAAATAGGCCCCGTCCTGACTCAATGCGGTGAACTGGAAATTGGCTAATCGAGTGGGGATGATGGTGGTGGGGCCTCCCGTAGCAGCAACCTGCATGATTCTGTAACTTCCCAGCGTGCCTTCACCGAAGTAAATGCGCGAGCCATCGGTTACTAAGTTGCCTGAGTTCGCCTTGACCTCGCCATCGCTAGTGAGTTGCGTGACGGCTTCCACCACAGGAACCGCCGGTGGCTGCCTCCACCACACGAACAAAGTTACTGCAATCGCGACCGCGATCACCGTCGCGATCCAGATCCATCGCCGCTCAGCCGCTTCGGGGACCCCAGGGACCGCTGTGCCACTCGCATCCGAGAGAGCTTCGAGCGCGAATCCGAGATCGGATGCATGCTGAAAGCGGCGCTCCGGCTTCTTCTCCAGGCAGCGGCCCACAATCCGCTGCAGCGCGGGAGGAAGATCCTGCACAAGTTGCGCCAGCGGGAGCGGATCTTCATTCAGGATTGCGCTCAGCGTTTCGGCGGAGGTGGCCTTGCGGAACGCGCGCTGGCCGGTGAGCATCTCGTAGAGGACAACGCCAAAAGCAAAGATGTCGGAGCGGGGGTCGGCAGCATGGCCACGCACCTGCTCGGGCGCCATGTAGCCAACGGTACCGAATACCTGGCCGGCCTCGGTCTGTTGTGGGAGGGTGGCGGCGTCGGAGCCAGCGGCTTCGGGTTGGGTGAGTTTGGCCAGGCCGAAGTCCAGGATCTTAACGCGGCCGTCCTTCGTCAGGAACAGATTTTCCGGCTTGAGGTCGCGATGCACAATGCCGGCGTCGTGAGCGGCAGTCAACCCACGCGCAACGTCCACACCGAAATCGCAGGCCTCGCGTGGACGCATCGGACGGCGACGCAGGCGATCCCGCAGAGTCTCACCCTGCAGCAACTCGGTCACGATGTAAGGACACCCATCGTGCTGGCCGACGTGGAAAATCGAAACAATATTCGGATGGTTCAGGGCAGCAGTAGACTGCGCCTCCAGTTCGAATCGGTGCAGACGCTCCGGATCCCGCGACCAGTTTGGGGGGAGCACCTTGATGGCCACGTCCCGTTTCAACGCGGCGTCGCGGGCGCGATAGACTTCGCCCATTCCGCCCGCGCCCAGTGGCGCGATGATCTCATAGGAGCCTAGCCGAAAGCCCGCAACCAGTTGCATTGATGGGTGGATTATATCCCGAACAGTGATGTTGCCCAGAGTCACTCAAAGTCAGTTTCAGTGTTTCCGTCGGCGTCGGTTGTGTTGTCGCCGTTTCGTAGTTGAGCAGAGATTGTCAGTTGTCAAATTGCCATGCGCTCACTGAGCATTGATAGGTCCCCGCAAGTCCGCGTAGCGCCACACAATTCCAAGATCAGATGGGCGGGAAAATGCATGGCTCAAACGGCGTTTCTCAGGACCAATCGTCCCGGAGGACCCAAACTAGGGCCTGCGCTCTGGGGATAGCAACAGGGCACGCGCTGACGGAGTGAGACGAATTCTCAATCCAATCGAAAGATGTGGTGTACAATCCCCGTCTATTATCTCGGTTGGCAACCTGCCAGCCTCGGGGGCGCTATGATCGTCAAGGTGGCGGGAATCTTCCTCTTGTTGTTTCTCGCCATCGGCCTGTTTAGGCGCGTATTCTCCTCTCGCCGGTCTATCGCCACGGAGACCGTTCCGGGAGTGCCTGCGGAGCGGAGTGCACGGAGTCGGAGATGGAGTCGATCGAACCTGCAGAATCCAAACAACCCGAACAATCCTAATAGTTTGCTCAATCCTAATAACCCTATGAATCCCGCGAGTTTGCGTAATCCCAACAATCCCGCCAATCCTAATAGTTTACTCAATCCTAATAACCCTATGAATCCGGCGAGCTTCCGCAATCCCAACAATCCCGCGAACCCGAACAATATCATGCGTCGCGCGCAGCAGCCTCCTCAGCCACCGCGCCGCAGGCCATAGTGGCTGCCCGGCACTTGCCGGACTTGAACGGCTGGCACTTTCTGGCACGGTAAGAAACGGGCGAGTCCTGTTACAAAGCGTTAAGCATCGTTTCCGGCATTTTGAAGACCCGCTTCCGAACCAACTAAGGTCGCTCAGCTGGTAGCCATGAATGGGCCTATTCGATGACCGGATAGGGCACGCTCCTTACTCCAGACTCGCCCTCACTCGCCCAGCCAGTCCGCATATGGCTTCATCGACTCGACGTGGTCGAAGACAATCTTGATCGCGCCCGTGATCGGGATGGCGAGCACCAGCCCGACTGCTCCCCAGACCGCTCCCCAGAACAGCAGCGCGAGCGTGACCGCCAGCGGATTGATTCTCAGCCGGCTCCCCAGCAGCTTCGGATAGAGCACGTTCAGCGCGAACAGATGCAGTCCGATTACGCAAAACACCACGATCACCAGGTCCCCCGGCTCCAGTTGTCCCAAGCCGACCAGGATCGGCGGGACCATCGACAGCACAATTCCCAGGTACGGAACCAGGCTCAGAAAGCCGCTGAGAAAGCCGACGAAATAGAAGAACGGAACGTGCAACAGTCCGAAAATCGCGATGCTCACTGCCGAAATCAGCAGTCCGATCAGCAGGTTCCCGACGATGAAGCTCTGCAACATTTTTCCGATCAGCCCCAGCGTCACGTATGCCGTGTTCCGGTGCTGCAAAGGAAATAGCATCACGGTGGCCGAACGCGCGTGGCTCTGCCAGGTCAGCAGAAAGTAGGCCAGGAATGGGATGAACGACGCGGCCAGCAGTATGTCGGTAAGAGTACCGGCTCCGTGGGTGAGCACCTCGGACCAACTCTGCACCTGCCGCACGGGCACTACATTTTTGGCATCCGGCTCTCCGACCGCCTCGCCCGTTTTCTCGAGGCGTTCCGCGTTCTTCTGGAAGGGCTGCAGGATGGAGCGGATCTTCTGCGAATACTTCGGAACGTTGTCGGCAAAAACAACGGCTTGGTTATAGGAAGCGACGGTGATGCCATAAAGCAGCCCCATCAGCGCCACCACGCTGATCAGCGCAGCCGTGGCCCTCGGAATATGCAAATACTCCAGCGCCTGCACCACCGGAGAGAGCGTAAAGCTTAGCAAAACAGCAAAGAACAGCACCGCGAGCACCGATTCGCCGTAGTACGCGAACATGACGATCAGGGCCATGCCGAGCAAGGTCAGCGACCAGTGATGCCCGCTTCGTGCGTCCGTGGTCTCCATACGGTGTAGCTGCTAACCCCCGGCTCTTGGCTGGCCAATAATTCTGCCTTACTGCCGCGAGAATTGCACCATCGGAATTGCAGACGTAAAGCTTTCTTGGCTCTGCCATCTACAATTGAGCGATGCACTCACCTGGGACGCCCGGCTATGGCCGCATCCTGGCCCTCGATGTCGGCTCGAAAAGAATCGGGGTCGCGGTTTCCGACCCGCTCGGCATTACGGCGCAGGGGTTGGATACGATCCAGCGGCAGAATAAACGCCAGGATCTGGAGGCGCTCGGACAGGTGCTGGCGAAATACGAAGTGCGGGAGATTGTGGTCGGGCTGCCTCTGCGCTTAAGCGGAGCGGAAGGGACGCAATCGGAGAAGATGCGCCGTTTCGCCGACGATCTGCGCGCTCACTTCGGCTTGACCGTCCATCTGTGGGACGAGCGCTGGACCTCAACCGAAGCCAACCGCCTGCTGCGCGAAACCGATCTGTCGATCAAGAAGCGGGGACAAGCGGTAGATCGCATGGCCGCCATCTTGATTCTGCAGTCCTGGATGGAAGCGCATGCCGACCGCTGAGCGCTGTCAAGAGGCAAGTTCGGAAATTTCCGGGAAGCGCAGATTACACTTTGTCAGCGCCTTGGTGAGCGCCTCTTCGATCTGGCTCTCCGCGCAGTTGCGCGAGATGGCGATTTCGCTGACCAGCAAATACCGGGCGCGCTCCAGCATCTTTTTTTCGCGGAAGGAAAGCGACTTGCCCTGTCCCAGGACCAGCAGACTCTTCAGCACCGCAGCCACGTCCGTGAGCGACCCGGTACGCATACGATCAGAGTTTTCTTTGAACCGGTCTTTCCAGTCGGCCGCGTTAATGCACTCGCCGGACGAGAGGTAATCCACGATTTTCTCGACCTCGCCATTGCGCACCACGGGACGCATTCCGACGCTGCCCACGTTAGCGAACGGTACCATCACCTTCAAACTGCTAGCTGCGATTTTCAACAGGTAGAATTTCTCGACTGTGGCGCCCATGGTCCGGCTGCTGATTTGTTCAATAATTCCGACGCCGTGGTTGGGGTATACGACCTTGTCGCCGATGTGGAAAACACCATTTGCGCTCATGGAGGGGCCCTCGCCCGAGGGTGCGGAGAACTGCTTCTAGTCTAGCCGAGCGCGGCTTCTAAGGCAACGAAGAAGCGGAGTTCGCCAGATTCGCACGGCCAAGGATTACCGACGGTCCCACGTCCTTTCGGCCAATCCCGGACTAAGTCATTTCGGTTGAGTGGGATGGGCCTGACCAGATTGTATCGTAGCGTGGCTGCGTGCCTCGGGGACCCGAGTGCCAGTCCCAATCGCCTAGAGTTATAATGTCGAGTGGATGACCGAACAGATCAAGAAGAAGATTCGGGACGAACTGAACACGCTCGAGCATGAGCTGGCCTTCGATATCCCGAAAGAGATCAAAAAGGCCGTCGCCATGGGCGACCTCAGCGAGAACGCCGAGTATCACACCGCCAAGCAGCGCCAGGAATATCTGAAGGCGCGCGTCCGCCAACTGGGCAAACGGCTGGCCGAACTGTCGCTGATCAACATGAACAATATCCCCAAGGACAAAGTCGGCCTGGGCTCGACGGTGACGATTTTCGACGGCACCAAGAATGAGGAAATGGAATACAAGATCGTGATGAGCGAGGAGTCCGACGTGGCCGCCGGCAAAATCTCGACCACCTCGCCGATCGGTCGCGCGTTACTGAATAAGAAAGTTGGCGACACCGCCACGGTCGTCACCCCCGGTGGAAGCCGCGAAATGGAAATCTTGAAACTTTCCACCATGCACGATCTCGGCGAGGCCAAGCTGGAAGCGGAACTGGAAGCGCTGCCGGAACCGGAACGGGAATCGGAGTGAGCGGCACCATTACAAGCCGCATGATGAGGAGCGCGACATGAGCGGACGCTACATGAGTTGGACCAGCGGATTCGGTCGCGCCTGCGGCGTTCTGCTCGACGCCATCGTGCGCCTGCTGGCTCTCTCGCGCATCAATCCGAACGTGCTGACCCTGATGGGGCTGGTGGTCAACACCTACGCCGCGTTTTTGTTTGGATACGCCAACGGCGACAACCAGCGCCGCATGTTCTTCTACGCCGGCCTGGTCATCATTGGATCGGGATTCTTCGACTTGGTCGATGGCCGCGTCGCCCGCGCCTCCAACCAAGTCACACGCTTCGGTGGTTTTTTTGATTCCGTGGTCGACCGCTACAGCGATGCGTCACTATTCTTCGGCTTGCTGGTTTTCTACGCCCGCGGCAACCGCTTCTTCTACGTCGTGCTGACCGCGCTGGTAATGATCAGCGCCATCATGGTGAGCTACGCCCGCGCCCGCGCTGAGTCGCTCATTGGCACCTGCCGCGTCGGTTTCATGGAACGTCCCGAACGTCTGGTGCTGCTGATCATCGGAGCTCTGTTCAACGTCATGGCGCCGGTGCTGTGGGTGATCGCCGTGCTTTCCACTATCACTGTAATCCACCGGGTCATCTACACCTGGCAGCGGACCACGGAGATGGATGCCCGCGCCAGAGCCGCGTAAAGGCCCTGGGACGCCATTGCAGCGCCCTAAGGCGCATCCAGCGGGTGTCGCTTTCGGCATCGCTAAAGCGATGCCCTGATACGAATCGCGCTTCTGCGAGACGCATTCTGAGAATCACACTTCTGCGAACCGCACTTTCCCTGCAGCCTGCTAGACTAATTCCCGCAACTTCCTGCAAGGATTGAAAGTGCCAAATCCTGTTCTGGTCGTACACGGCGGTGCCTGGGCCATTCCCGACGATATGGTCGAGGCGCACCTCAACGGTGTGCGCAACGCGGCTGCCGCCGGATGGCGAGTGCTCGAACGCGGTGGCTCGGCTCTCGACGCGGTTGAAGAAACCGTGGTCGTGATGGAAGACGACGAAACCTTCGATGCTGGCCGCGGCAGTTTCCTGAACCGCGACGGTAAGGTGCAGCTCGACGCTTTCATCATGGACGGCGCGACCCTGCGCGGAGGCGGCGTCGGTTGCGTCGAGCGTCTGCGCAATCCGGTGCGCGCCGCCCGCAAAATTCTCAGCGACAGCCCGCATGTCTATTTTGTGGCCGAGGGCGCCGAGCGCTTTGCCGCCGAGCATGGCATCGCTCTTTGCCGCAACGAAGATCTCGTTATCCCCAGGGAAGTCGAACGCCTGCGCGAGTATCAGTCGCAGGATTCAATCTACGGCAACGATCTGTTCGCGCCCGAAATTTCGCACGACACCGTCGGTGCCGTCGCCCTCGACCGCGATGGCAATATAGCCGCTTCCACCTCAACCGGAGGCACGCTCAATAAAGCTCCCGGCCGGCTCGGCGATTCGTCGCTGATTGGTTGCGGCTGCTATGCCGACAATCTCAGCGCCGCCGCATCCACCACCGGATGGGGCGAACCGATCATGAAGCTGGTGCTGGCAAAGTGGGCGGCGGATCGCGTCGAAGCCGGCAATTTGCCCGAGTGGGTCGCGAAAGAAGCAATGAACTATCTGAAGCAGCGCCTCAACGGCCACGGTGGAATCATTCTGCTCGATGCTCAGGGCCGCTTCGGAATTGCCCACAACACTCCGCGCATGGCCTGGGCCGTGCGTACAACGGAGAACTTGGAGGCCGGGACCGAACGCTCTGGATTACGGTAGTTAGGGAGTGCAAGGAGTATGTGTGGAAACCATCCAATGGCGTGACTACTTAGGTAATGCGATTCGCTACTGGGAACCGCGGCGCATTTTGTATAACTTGCTCCTCGCAGTCATCGTGGTCTTCCATTTTGTAAGGGGCCTGCCGTTTTCGCGGACGGTTTTGCAGTTCAACACTCTGCTGCTCTTGTTTGTCTTGGCCGTCCTTGCGAACGTCGCGTATTGCGCAGCCTATGTGCCCGATGTTTTTGCGCAAATGTCGAGCCTGCGCGATTCCTGGCTGCGCTACCGGTGGGTGCTGCTGGTTGTCGGTCTGGCGTTTGCGGCAGTGCTCGCGCACTTCTGGTCTTGGGGACTGTTTGACAGCAGGGTTCAATAGATCGCGAGAAGGAAAACGCGGACCCTAGAATTCCACATGAGCCCGCAGAGTGGGCACTACCACCGGCCCCCGGTCGCGGTTGTAACCGGGGTTATTGATGTGCTGCACTCCGGGAGCGATATAGATTCCCCTCCAGACATGTGCCGTGTAATACGATTCGACGATATTCTCCCGACCGTAGCGCAGCCCTCCATCGCCCAGCAGGAAACCAAGGCCGCCATCCGCCAGATACACCTGGTGATCCTTCTTGATGCCGTTCGACACAAAGGCAACGCCGGCGCGGTCTTGCTTGCGATGCCAGCGGGCGCCGTTCACTCCGATGCCCTCGGTGAAGGTTGAATCAATTTCCGTGTAGGCAAATGATTCGGTCTTTCCGTTGTCCCAACCCCAGCGTGCAAATGCCGTGACGTAGCTCGCGAGATTCTGTTCCAGGTTCACGCCGAAGCCATATTTGCGCGTGATGTGCCAGGGATGGTCGGTGATATCCGGAACTGTGTTCAGGCCCTCCTGACGCTGCGCAAGGTAGAGCGCCACCGCGTCGCGGTAAATGCCCATGTTGGCGTAGTTGGTATACGCGAGCAGTCGCACGACGCCGGGTTTTTTCGGAATGACGCCATGGCGCAGTTCGTATTCCCAATTTTCCGCATGACCTTGCCACGGGCGCCACACTAGGTCGATACCGTTCGCGACCTTCGGCATGAGCGCTTCGGCGAAGCGGAAACCCCAATTGCGGTCTTCGTAATCCGCCACCACGCCCACGGTATACCCGCGCGTGTCGGCGGCATAGTCAAAGGCGCCGTTGTTGTCCACGGACCAGTTGTCGAATTGAAAATGCGTGTCGGAGCCCGTCGAATTTATATCGAAGAAGTCCGGCATACTGAATTTGCCGAAGCGGATTTCGAGGCGACGCCGCGGCAACTCGTCGAACAGCGATAAGAAAGTGCGATCGTTCTCAACCTTATCCTTGCTCAACGCGAACACTTTGTGGATCATGCCGCGCCCCAGATACGGCTCCTTGCTCAAGAGCGGATTGCGCACGATGTCGAGGTCTGTATTTCCGGCCAGGCCCAGGCCAGTGCTGAGCGCCTGGCCACCAGCTTCTTCGATGTCCACCAGAAGCTCGGTGGAATTATTGAGCCGCACGCCGGTGTAGAGTGTCATGACTCGCGAAGTGGCTTTGTCATAGGCGGCACCGAGGCTGTTCTTCCCGCTATAGTCGGCGTGAAAGCCAGGATGAGCCTGAAAAATGAAGTTGGTCTGCCCCGACAGCCAGAAGCGCGAGCTCTTGAAATGCGGAAACATCGCTTTGGGATCGGCAGCGGTGGGCGGCCCGGGCGGATCGTCCGCACTTGCAGCGTCAGGAGTGTTGCCATTGGGTAGCGGCGCATCCTGTTGCTGTGCGCGCGCCGGGATTATGCAGATGGCGGCTGCCGTCAGCCACAACACTGCCAGCAGCGTCCGCGCAGTCCAGCGCATCGATTTGCGATTTAGCTCACCCATTTTCGCCCACGGCCCAATCTGTCAGTATGCGCTCAGCCAGTTAAAGGAACGTTACAGTTGCAGCTCAAGTTGGAACGGCAGTTGGCCATGGCGGGACCATGTCCACGTCCGTTACTTCGTCCCCACTCCCGCGATCTAGGCCCCACGCCTAGCCATTAACGCAAGCATATCACGGACAGTTAACTATGGTTAATTCCAGACGGCTACACGCCTTCGTGAATGGCCCCGCGCATTCTCGTCTCAGTTTTCGGGAGTCGAAGAGGCAGAGGTGAACCGACAGGGACGAGTAAAGGGGCTATCGTCTCACGTCTGCCGCTTCCATCCAGCGAGTCAACTCGGGGGCTCCCGGAGCAACAGCCACTTCCGTGTCCGCCTCGGTTCGTATACCATAGGGGGGTATACTATGGTCAAGGGAAAAATGCATACCGTCGAAGAAAAGCCCAAACTCATCCTCCGCATCAAGCGAATCAAAGGCCAGATCGCCGCCATCGAGCGCGCTCTGGAAGCCGACCAGGATTGCTCCGACGTCTTGCAGCTCATTACGGCTGCGCGCGGCGCCATGAATGGATTGATGGCCGAACTGCTCGAGGGCCATATCCGCTTTCATGTCATCAACCCCAAGCAACTCACTTCCGAGCAGGCGCTCGCGACCGACGAACTCATTGAGATTGTCCGCTCGTATCTGAAGTGATCGCCAGGCCGCCGCAGCGATCGAAGATGTGCGCCGGATGGGCGCCTCGGGATGTTGCCGAGGAGGCACCCAAGAACTGAAAAAGGACAGCCCGGAGCCCCCCAAGGCCGTCCTAATAAACCCTCCCGGTTAGAAGGGCAACTGCGATCAAGGTAGCCAAGAGACATTGCAGGAATATTGCAAACTCGTGAAAGTCCGATGAATTCTGTTCGATCCGGTAAGCCGTTCTGGCGGCGCTCCAGCTTGCTGGAACAGGACAACCCCGGCAGCGCGAATCCTTGCGATACTGTAAACGTGGAATCACTTGACGGCGTGGAAAGCAAAGCCCCGCTACTCGATCTGCGTAACGTCCGCGTGATGCGTGGAGACGTCGCTCGGGGCGGAAAGATCGTACTCGACGACTTCAGCCTGCGCGTCCATGTGGACGAACATGTGGCCGTGCTCGGGCCGAACGGTTGCGGCAAATCCACCCTGATCAAAACCATCACCCGCGAGTGTTATCCGCTGGTCCGCGAAGGTTCGAGCATGACCATTCTCGGCCAGGAGAGCTGGAACGTTTTTGAGCTGCGCTCCCTGCTGGGCATCGTGTCCAACGACTTGATGTCTGCCTGTACTGGGGATGCCAGCGGCCTGGACGTAGTGCTGTCCGGCTTCTTCAGCAGCGCGCGTATCTTCCCGAACCACACCGTCGACCCCAGACACAGAGAACTGGCCGAGGCCGCATTGGCCCAACTCGGCGTCTCCCATCTGGCAGAGCGTGCGGTCGAGGAAATGTCATCGGGCGAGGCCAAGCGCGTCTTGATTGCGCGGGCTCTGGTCCACAAGCCGCGCGCGCTGTTGTTCGACGAACCCTGCAATTCCTTGGACATTTCGGCACAGCGGAGTTTGCGGGAAACGATGCGCTCGCTAGCCAACTCGGGAATTGGAATCATTCTGGTCACTCACGAGATCCCGGACATCGTTCCCGAGATTGAACGAGTGGTGCTCATGTCGAACGGCCGCATCGTAGCCGACGGACGTAAGGAAGAAGTCCTGCAAGCCGAAACTCTGGGCAAACTGTTCGGGCTTAGAGTCGAACTCGGCCGCCGCGAAGGTTATTACCACATTTGGTAACGAAGAGGTCAGAGGTTAGAGGTCAGATTGCAGAGGTAAGAACCTTGCAGTGCCGGTATGGCTCACAGCAGGTTCTCACCTCTGCAATCTGACCTCTAGCCTCTGACCTTCCCTTTGTGCCGCTGCTATATTGATCGGAGTGACGATCGCTACGCTGGAGGAATCATGGCCCGAAAAACCGAGCAATCCCGCAAGCTGCAGAAACGCGCCGAACACCTGATTCCCGGAGGCGTGAACTCGCCGGTGCGCGCGTTCGGCAGCGTGGGCGGCGATCCGCTGTACATCGTGCGTGGCCAGGGCTCGCATATTTGGGATGCCGACGGCAACGAGTATGTGGACTACGTCGGCTCCTGGGGTCCGCTCATCCTCGGGCATGCAGCGCATACAGTGATTGAGGCCGTGATCGCGGCGGCGCGCAATGGAACTAGTTTCGGAGCTTCCACTCCCGCCGAAGCGGATCTCGCCGAGCTGGTAATCTCCGCGTTTCCGCATATGCAGAAAGTGCGCTTCGTCAGTTCGGGCACGGAAGCCACCATGTCGGCCATCCGTCTGGCGCGCGCCTATACGAAGCGAAAATATATTGTGAAGTTTGAGGGCTGCTATCACGGACACGCCGACGCGCTCCTGGTGAAAGCCGGATCGGGCGTGGCCACGCTCGGCATTCCGGGCTCGGCAGGCGTTCCCGAGGAATTTACCCAGTTCACGCTGGCGCTCCCCTACAACGATGTTGGAGCGATCGAGCAGGCTTTCGAAAAATTCAAGCAGCAGATTGCCTGCGTCATCGTGGAGCCGGTCGTGGGCAACATGGGATGCGTCCCTCCAGCGCGCGGATACCTCGAAGCTCTGCGCGCCATCACCTCGCGCGATAAGGCGCTGCTGATTTTTGACGAGGTCATGACCGGATTTCGCCTCGCCTTCGGCGGCGCGCAGGAACTCTACGCCATCCAGCCCGATCTCACCACCATGGGCAAAATCATCGGCGGAGGTTTGCCGGTAGGCGCTTACGGCGGTCCGAGCGACTTTATGGATATGGTTGCTCCACTAGGTCCGGTGTACCAGGCCGGAACGCTCTCGGGAAATCCGCTGGCAATGGCCGCGGGTTATGCCACGCTGAGTTACTTGCGCGAGCACAAGGACGTTTACGCAAAGCTCGACAAATTTGCCGGCGAAGTGGTCGCCGAAGTAGCGGTTGCGGCCAAAAACGCGGGAGTGACCATGTGCCACAACCGGGCAGGCTCGATGTTTACCTGGTTTTTTGCAGCGGGACCGGTCACCGACTGGACTTCCGCCGCAAAATCCGACACCGAAGCCTTCGGGCGTTTTTTCCGGGCGATGATTGAAAACGGAATCTACCTGCCGCCGTCGCAGTTCGAAGCGGCGTTCATGAGCGCGGCCCACACAGAACATGACGTGCAGGAAACCATAGCGGCCGCGAAGCAGGCGTTTGCGATGGCTGCAGCGTAGGAAGAGCGGTCGTTGGCGAGGTTGCGATACTTCTAGAGCTATCGGATCAGAACGTGTCGGCGCAGGACAAGCCGGAGCACGGGCCACGTCAGTAATCCGATGACGCTGTAAAGAGCAATGTTCGCCACGATGACAATCGCATAGAACAGGATGATGTCAAAAACACTGCGGTGCGCAAGCCCGTCGAGTCCCATGAGCAGAATTGAACTCGGCCAGAGAATCAGTTCCAACTGACTGAACGTCGAGCCCAGCAGATTCCAGCGCAGAATGAGGGCCCCTGGGACGAGCAGCCCAACCCAACCAAACCAAACCAGAACATCCACTTCCAGAGGCATTAGTTTCATACGCTCGGATATTACGTCAGCCTGTTCCAGCACTCAATTTCACGTGTGAGCCGTTCGATAATCAGCGGGCTTAGAGAGTTCATCATGCGATCGACGGAATCTGACGCCCTCTATCCCACTTTCGAAGCCTGCTGGCTGCCCGCTCCCATCTCTTCTACCGTCACAAACTCGTATCCCTGCTCGCGATATCGCCGGATCAAATTGTCTGTCGCGACCACCGTCTGCGCGCGGTCCGCGCCCAGGGCGCGATGTCCGCCATCGTGCAGCAGGATCACGCCGCCGCCACGCATCTGGTGCTCGACTTTGCTCTCGATCACTGCGGCGGGCGGAGCTGTCCAGTCATAGCCGGTCACGTTCCACATCACCGTCCGCAGTCCGAGTTCACGCGCGATCCTGAGGGTTCCTGGGCGTCTTCCCCCAAACGGGGGACGAAAGAAGTTCGCAGGCTTGCCGATTGCATCCTGCAAAGCCTGCTGGCAGTCAGCCAGTTCCTTACGCGTCTGCGATGCGGATTTGAAAATGAGCAGCGGATGGGTGAAGGTGTGATTGCCGATGACGTGTCCGGCCTGCGCTACCGCGCGCGCGATATCGGGGCGCTGCCGCACGTAGCGTCCGATCATGAAGAACGTCGCGTGCGCGCTGTACTTTGCCAGCACTTCGAGCAGCTTCAGCGTGTGCGGATCGTTGGGGCCGTCGTCGTAGGTCAGGGCAATTTGCTTGCTGCCGCTTCGCCCGCTAACAAAGGTGCGGCCGTACCATTGTCCCGTCGGCGACATGGATTGATATCCCGCAGCAGATGCCGCAGCGGCCGCCGTCAACCCAATCAAGACTGGGAGCATGAGGAGAT
>Ga0265314_10001914_pt1 | contig 22238 bp, 20 predicted proteins | sample 4126metaG_FD_203106 | JGI IMG/M metagenome (GOLD analysis project Ga0265314, IMG submission 203106) | Rhizosphere microbial communities from Carex aquatilis grown in University of Washington, Seatle, WA, United States - 4-1-26 metaG | ecosystem: Host-associated > Plants > Roots > Rhizosphere >... | reverse complement strand
CGTGGGCGATAACGCGCCGACGCACCCCCGGCTACTCTCCGACCACCCCTCCGGGGTGGTACGGCCACTTGCCTCTCACTCGCACAAGTCCTCTAAAAACAGAGCTGATGTGCACAAATTTTAAAAATCGTGTCCGCTTTGCATCCCGCGCGGCTCGCCTAACTTGCACGAAAAATTCGACGCGTGCCACCCTCTGTCCTCAAAAAATGGTGCATAATGACTTATACGCATGTGTGTTTTATAAGCTCTGGTCTTCGCATCGCGGCAACTGGCACCCCGGCTCGCAACCGCGGCTGAAACAGGCCAACGTACAAAGATCTGGAATTTGGGCCCAATTTGCGTACCGTAGAGACGTCGAATCGGGGAGGAACGCGTGTCCGAACCGTCCAAGCCTTCAGGCCGCGATAAGTTCCGCTCGCGCGATCTCTTTGCGAACGTGCCTCCGGCGACGCCGGTGCCCGCGCCTTCTCCAGCCACGCGTTTGCCCAATGCCGCGCCGAACCCCAGTTCCGCCGAGCCGTCCAATGTGCCCGCCCCAACACCGCATGCGCCGGCGGCCCGCGTCATCTGCCCCAGTTGCTATTCATCCGTCCTGGCCACCGACATGTTCGAACTCGACGGCAAGAAGATGTGCGGCATCTGCACCAAAACACTGAGCAAGCGCGCCGTGCCCGGCCAGCGGCCAACGTCCTCCAGGTCAGGCACGGTGCCTGCGAAATCCGCCAAGCCCACGGGAACCTTCCCCGCCAGCGGGCTTACGACGGGACTCAAGCCGGTCATCAGGACGGATGAATACACGCCGTTCGACCGCACCATGCGCGGCGTCGCGATTGCAGGTATTGTGCTCGGAATAATCGCGCTGCTTTTCATTTTCATATTTGTAAGTTCCGATAGCTATTCAGAGCGCAGAGTTGCGCGAGCAATTGGGGGCTGCATTATCTTGATTGTAGGCGGCATTTGGGATTTGTTGCGGCGCCGGCAGCGACTCGCCCTTCTCCGCGCATTGAAACTGGAAGAAAAGCAGGATGGAAAGACTGCCGCGGGCGTGGTCTTCCTGATCCGGGCCCTGTCCGGATTCGGCGTCTTTTTTGGAGCACTGTTGCTGTATGCCGGGATGACCGAAACCGCCGAAGATGCGCAGGAGGCCAATGCGCGGCTGGCGCACATCATTATTGGGATCTTGTTTCTCTTCCCCTGCTTATTCTTCATGGTGAAGCGCTACAACACTTAGCGCTGCGCCTGGATGAATCGCGAAATCGTCGCCACCGTGTCGAGCCACACGCCGTTCTTCGGGTCGAGCGCGTATTTGCAGAGCGCTTCGAGCGCCTCCGGCGAGACCGCCTGCCGCGGCGCTTCGCTGACTTCATGGCCGGCGAAGATCACCCAGCGGCCTTCCTTGGCGGCGCCTTTGATGCGCTCGATCAGTTTGTCGGCGGGCGTGTTGTCGAAGTCGATTCCGCCGAGCTGGGCGAAATCGCAGAAGCTGGGGTCGTTGGCGTATTCGTCGCGGAACCCGCGCGCGGCTTTGAAGTGCTTCGCCACGACCGGCACGTAACTTTGCAGGTGCTCGCCGCGCCCGACAAATTTTTGCCCGCAAGGATAGGCAAAGGTAGCCGGGATCAGATTGAGCCGCTGCAACAGCCCGGCATTCGCATCGGTGATGTCCTTTTCCAGGCGCTCGAGGGTGTAGTCTTCCAGCGCATTCTGGCGCGACCACGGATAGTTGCCCGTGCAAGGATGCGTCGCGGTGTGGTTGCCAATTTCGTGGCCGTCAGCGAGCGCTTTCCGCCAGCGTTCGAGATGGTGATCGAGCAGGTTAAGGCTGACGTAAAAGACGCCCTTGGCGCCCAATTTGTCGAGCAGCGGCAAGCCCGTCGTGGCCTGCGAAAAGCGCGCGTCATCAAAGGTGAGACTGAGTGCGACGCGTTTTCCTTCCGGCCAACGGAACGAGTGGGTCATGAGAACAGGGCTCCTAATGAGGCGTGCAAGTGGAAAGTCTTCCTCTTATAATACCACCATTGGGGGCGGCATATGGGCGAGTTTTTGTTTGTCTGCGAAATCTGCGGATCGGTGCTTAACGAGAGCAATTGCAAAGCACGCTGCCCAAATTGCGGGCGCACGCTGGATTGCTCCGATCTACCGTCGCTGCAAGCGGATGGCATGCTCGAATTGCGCGAAGACAACGAGGTGCACTTTATCCCCCGCCCTGCCAACAATCCTGCCAGTCAGCAGGACAAAAAACTCGAGCCCCCCGCGAAGCCCGAACCACCCGGAAATTGAGGCACATTTACATCCAAATTCCCGGGAAAGTGCCTCTTACTTGCGGATGCATTTCTCTCAGTTAAGGTACGCCAAATTTGCCGCCACAGGAAGGAACCAAATGGCCCTCGACTACACCGAATTGAAGCATCGCATGCAGGACCTCGACGCGCGGTTGGCCCATCTCCGGGAGTCGCTTTGACGTCGCTGCGCGCATGAAGCAGATCTCCGAGGGCGAAGCCGCGATGGAGCGCCCCGATTTCTGGAACAATCAAGAGCAGGCTCAAAAAGTTATCGCCGTCATCAAAACACAAAAGACCCTGGTTGGGCCGCTGCCCGCTTACGAGCAGCAGGCCAAAGATCTGGCGGAATTGCTGGAACTCGCCCAGGCTGAAAATGATGCGGCCACCGCCGAAGGCGTCTCCACAGATCTTGAGAAGCTGCGGGCGGAGCTCGCACAATACGAACTGAAAGCCCAGCTTTCCGGCCGCAATGATGCGCGTAATATCTACATGTCCATTCACTCGGGCGAAGGCGGCGACGATGCCTGCGACTGGGCAGAGATCCTGCTGCGCATGTATTTGCGCTGGTGCGAAAAGAAGGGCTTCAAGGCGACGCTGCTCGACAAGATTGAAAACCAGGTGGCCGGCTTCCGCTCTTGCGAACTTAAAGTGGAAGGCGATTTTGCCTACGGCCTCCTGCAAAGCGAAATCGGCGTGCACCGGCTCGTGCGGATTTCGCCATTCAATTCCGCGGGTAAACGCCAAACCAGCTTTGCCTCGGTGGACATCACGCCAGAATTTGACGCGACATCGACCGAGATCGAGATTCCTGATAAAGATTTGGATATCCAAACCACGCGCTCGGGTGGCGCCGGCGGGCAGAACGTCAACAAGGTTGAAACCGCTGTAATTATGAAGCACCTGCCCACGGGAATCACGGTGCGCTGCCAGGTCGAACGCAGTCAGCAGCGCAATCGCGTGCTGGCACTGGAAATCATGAAGGCGCGCCTTCAGCGCCTCGAGGACCTCAAACGCGACAAGGAATTGGCGGACCTTTACGGCGCAAAAGGCGAAATTGGATTTGGCAGCCAGATCCGATCCTACGTCCTGCAGCCATACACGATGTGCAACGATCACCGCACAGAGTTGAAGGAAACCAACGTACAGAAGGTTCTCGATGGCGATTTGGATCCATTTATTGAAGCGTTTTTACGCCACAAAATGGCCAAGCACGCGAAAGAGAAGAAAGCTGCAAGCGGCGGGAAAGTGTAGCCATGCCAGAAACCAGCGCGCGGGGCGAATCGCGGCCGCAGGGCCACATGCCGCAACTTGACGGCTTGCGTGCCTTTGCCGCAATGGCCGTATTGCTGTTTCACTTTCTTGGTCCGAAGAATGTAATTAATAAGATACTCCCATGGGGCGGACTCGGCGTACACCTCTTTTTTGTGCTAAGTGGATTTCTCATAACAGGAATTCTATTGCGCTGCAAAGTGCAGGTGGAATCCGGAAATGCAACAACTGGGCGGGAGCTTCGTATATTCTACCTTCGGAGAGGGCTTCGAATTTTTCCAATATATTATTTGACGCTAGCCGTCGTTTGGTTTGCCGACCTACCATTCGCGCGAGAAACACACGGCTGGAATTTATGTTACGGATCAAATTTCTTAATCGCTCGAAACGAAGCTTGGATCGGGTCGATGTCGCATTTCTGGTCGTTGTCGGTCGAGGAGCAGTTTTACCTTATATGGCCCATCACAGTGCTGCTCACTCCTCGGGTTCATTTGGAAAAAATTTTTGTTCTCGCTGTGATAATCGCTCCAATTTCACGAATAGTCTGGCTAGCCTTGGACGGTTCTCCCTGGGGCATTGTATTGCCCAATGCTTGCCTCGACACCTTGGGTATGGGCGCGCTTTTGGCCCTCTATTGTGACCCGAAATCGGGCGATGCACAAAAGCAGGCGCGGCTCACCCAGTTAGGTTTTTGGGCAGGAGTGCTGGGATTGATTACCCTACAAGCAGTAGCCATTTGCGGCGCGGGGACGCGGTTTGTTGCTGAACTGGAGCAATCCTGCACCTTGTTGTTTTCCGCCGTTTCGGGATTGCTATTTGTTTGGATTGTGGATCGCTGCGCAGCCGGAAAATCAGCAGCTTGGTGTCGTCGCATTTTATGTAATCCGATTATTTCATATCTTGGCAAAATCAGCTACGGCATCTACCTATTTCATGCCTTCATTCCTGTTGCATGGAAAATGCTTCCGCAATGGACGGGTGTAAATATTGAACTTAATTCAACGCAAAAAAGTCTGATCTTTATTGCTCTGACCATTGCACTGGCGAGCCTTTCATGGCACTTGTACGAGTGTCCGATAAATCGTTTAAAGAAATATTTTGAGTACGAAAAGAAAAACGTAGCTCCAAGTAGGAAGGTATAATGCATGGCCGAGGCCGCCGATAATTGCGCGACAGGACACATGCTGCAGCTTGATGGATTGCGTGCATTTGCAGCGCTATCGGTAGTATTATTCCATTATCTTGGTGCGAAGCATCCCTTTAATCAGATTTTGCCGTGGGGCGCTCTGGGGGTTGAGCTTTTTTTCGTGCTCAGCGGATTTCTGATCACCGGAATTCTGTTGCGCTGCAAAGCGCAAGTGGAAACCGGAGAGGCCACGCTGGGACGAGAGCTGAGTGTTTTTTATCTGCGCCGAAGTTTGCGCATCTTCCCCATCTATTACCTAACGCTTCTTCTGGTCTGGCTCGCAGACATCGGTTCAATTCGGGAAACAATCGCCTGGCATGCCACCTATACCTCGAATGTTTACTTTCAGTTTAAAGGCGCGCCAGAAGGCCCGCTTGCACATTTGTGGTCCCTCTCCGTGGAAGAACAATTTTACCTCGTCTGGCCCTGGGCGATTTTGCTGGTGCCGCGCAAGCATTTGGAAGCCTTGCTCGTTGGAGCGATTGCCTTGGCTCCTATTTCGCGGATGTTTTTCTGGTATATCTCCGATAGAGCGACGTGGGGCGGATCGATGCCTACCTCATGCCTGGAAACGCTTGGCATTGGCGCGCTGTTGGCCTTTTATCGTGACCCACGCAGCGTCGACGAACGGAAGCGAGAACGGCTTGCCCAATTGGGTTTCTGGATCGGCCTCCCGGGACTCCTTCTGCTTCAAATTATCGGATATGCACTGCGCAATGGCGAACGGGGGCTTTCAGCGGCGTTGTCGTCTCCACATGCTATGCTCAGCGCACTGCTGTTTGTATGGGTTGTGGATCGCTGCAGTCGCGATGCTTCTGGTCTTTTCGGGAAAAAAGTGCTTCGAAATTCAGCCATCACCTTCCTGGGGAAGATTAGCTACGCGCTGTACCTCTTCCATAATTTTGTGCCCTCGGCGTGGAAACAGTTTCATCAATGGTCCGGACACCACATCGATTTGTCTGGCACGCCAAAGGTTCTGGCCCACATTGCGATTTCAATATTGCTGGCGAGTCTCTCTTGGTTTCTGTTCGAAAGGCCCATCAGTCGTTTGAAACGCTATTTTGAGTACGAAAGAGTCCCGCAACACCGAGTATAATAGGTGTCGTATTTTGGAGGTCTGCACATGCAAATACAAAGCTATTGGAAACGTTCCGAATTTCTCACGACCCTTGCGTTGAGTTTTGTCTGTTGCATTCGCCTTGCCGGTGCGGGCGAAGCTCCCGTAGAAACCGAAAAAGATGTACGAACGCGATTCATGCAGGCCTACACCGGCGCGGCCAAGCCGATCCTGCGCGCCGACGCGGTGCTCATGCTGAAAGGCTTGCACGAAGATGATTCGCTGCGTCTGATCTCTGGTTTATTGGGCGACAGCGTGCCGGAAGTACGGCGTAACGCGTGCCAAGTGATGTCCGGAGTTAAGGATCCCAGCGGTCAATTGGTCAAGCCGCTGACAGCGGCGTTGTTCGACAAAGACATTCAAGTTCGAACCTTCGCGGCGGAAGCGCTGGGGCATGCGCAGCTCAAGGCCCTTGCCTCAAAGGCGCTGGTTCAACTGCTCGAGGAGACCGCGGGCCGCGAACATCCCGATGCCAAGTTGGTGGGAACAATTCATGTGGCACTCGGAAAATTGAGCGGTGTGGATATGGGCAAGGAAATCGAAGTGCACGACATCGCCGCAAAATGGCGCAAGTGGTGGGACGAGTCGAAGGACGCGCTGGAATCCTCGGACGATGCCTATCGAGCAAAGCTTCCTCCGCACGAGCAGGAATAGAGTTCCGAAACTCTTTTTTTAAAATCCGACTGTTCGGTATTGCGCTCCTTCATTCCGTGGGGTTAATTGGTCCATTAGCTTTTGGCGCGAAATACTTGGCCGCGTCTACCAAAGCTCGCAGGCAATTTCTACATTCCCCTTTTTAGGACGGATGCGTGGGTCGCTCACGCTCAGGAGGAGACTGTGTCTGTAGTCGAAGGCGCAATTGAAGGCTCGAGGCGCTTGGGCGTACTGCGTTTCGAGCAATTGCAGCGAGCGCTATCCCGCTTTGGGTACGGAGAATTTATCTCGGCCGAGCCGATTCCGCACGGCCTCTTTGGGCAAAATGTATTCGTGACCAGCACCACCGGGCGCTACGTGCTGCGCGGCTTGGGGCATAGCGATTGGCAGTTCCACAAGGAGCGTTATTTCTGCGAAGAAATCAGAACGCAGACCCAAGTCCCTGTCCCGCACCCATATCGCATCGACGAATCTTCAGACATCTTCGGCTGGCCCTATGTGCTGATGCCGCGCATGCCGGGCGTTTTTATTCACGAAGAGAATTACATCAAAACGCTGACGCTTGAAGACCGGGCCAGCATTGCAGCGGCCATGGGCGAAACGCTGGCCGAGTTGCACCGCTGCCGTTTTCCACATTGCGGCGAATACGACCCGCTGCGCAACGTGGTGGCGCCGCTGGATCAGCCTTTCTCCGCCTGGATTCAATATCACTTGGGCCGCACGCTTGAAAATTGCGCCAAGCTTCCCGATTTCAGCCCCGCGGCGGATCTGGAATGGCTGCGGCGCGAAATCAAAGCACTCGCCCCAGCCCTGGACGTGCCGTTTGAGCCCAGCGCCGTGATGAACGATTTTAAAGAGGGCAATGCCAACCACGAGAAGGTCGACGGACGCTGGCGAGTCTCGGGGCTTTTTGACCTGATGGAATTTTATGCCGGCGACGGCGAGGCGGACCTGAGCCGGCTCGGCTCCGCCTACCTGGATCTGGACAAAAAAGTTTTCAGGGCGTTTTTGGACGCCTATCTCGAGAGGCGTCCCGCGCGCCCGCAATTCAAGGAACGCTTCAAACTTTATATGATCGCGGATCGGCTGACCATTTGGGACTATGGGATTCGAAATGGCTGGTTCCAGGCGGGCGCGAAAATGCGTGAATGGTTCGAAAAGTATACGGGAGCAAGTTTGCGCTAAAAGACATGCCTACTTTTGCGCTTCGGCTTTCAACATCGACGGCGGATCAAGACTCGTGCGAATGTCTTCGAAGTCTTTGCGAGTGGCTTTGAAATGCTTGCTCGCGCCGCCGCCGATGGAGAGCTCCACATTCACCGACCCGATCGCCTGCGAGTTAGTGAAGATGAACACAAGCACCTGCCAGACGTCTTCGTGCCCTGGCGGTGCTTTCGAACCAGTAGCGAGTTTGTCTTCCGCCACCATCAACTTTAAAGACAAATCGGGGCCGTTCAGCAGAACTCCGCCAAAATGTTTGCCGCCATTCTCTGGAAAACTTTCCAACAGTTTGAGCATGACATTGCGGCCGCCTTCGTCGCAATCCGGGTACGTTTTTTCCAGCCAGGCGGCGTAGCGGTGTTCCTGCTCTTCAACCAGTGTCTGCGCTTCCGCGTTAAGAAACTGACCGGCCCTGGGGCTGGCTTGACGCTGCAACTGCTGCAGGGTTCGGTACGCGTCGAGCCCCTGCCCTTGCGCCAGTTGTTCTTCGAATTTAGCAACCGTTGGGCGCAGCGGCGCCAATACGTCCTTTGCTTCTTTTTTTCGATCGATATTGCTCAACAAAAAGAAGCCACTCCCGGCAATGGCCAAGCCACCGAACACGCAAAGCATCCGCCAGCGTCGCGCAGCTTCGAAATCGAGGAGCCCATAGGCGAATAAGACCAGCGCCAGCGTCGAGACGCCAAAAAGTGCCTGGCTTGGAAAGACGGCGGCCAAAATCACGCCGACCAAACCCACGCCCACCGCAAAATGGCGCAGCGTTTTGCCGGCTTGCGGGCGGGATTCAAAACACTTCAAGCACCATGTTTTCCCGCCAAACATCACCGCCTGCCCGCTCGACAGATCGGCCATGGCCAGCGCAAGGTTGCAGGACGGGCATGTGAAAACAGATGAACGGCCCGAACCGCTTTGCTCTGCCAGGTTGAGTCGAATGGTTTTGCGCGGACCGGAAGTGGACGGCGCGGGCGCGCCGACCGCCGGCATGCGCGCCGATGCGGCGGGCGCAGGCACGTTGCGCGTCGAAGGCGACCGTACCGCCGGCTTGAGGTTGTACTCGGACGACGGCGAAGGCACAGGCGCACGCGCGGGGTTGGGCTTGGCCGTGCCGGGAGTCGAAGGTCCGACGCGTTGGACGATTTGAACGGGCTTACCCTGTGGAAGAATGCGCGTGCTGGTGTTGGAAGGCTTGGCCGCTGGCGGCAGCGGCGCGACCGTGCGCACGGAACCCACCTTATTCACTGCGGCGGGAACGGCACCAATTCGGGCTGGCGCCGCACCAACACGGGTCACCGAACCCATGGATGCCGTAGGTGTGGCCTGTGAACAATTCGCGCAGATCAACTTGCCCGCGATCCGGGCGGCGCGGCCGTCGGTCAGGTGCTGGCGCGGAATGGCGCTCGAACAGAGATCGCAAAGCAACGTGTCCATCGGGTCTCGCTAATCCAGATTCATCGTAAAGTCGATCACGCGGCGGATCACCACCTTGCGCCGCGTCTGCTGGTTTGAGTCGTAGAAAGTGTTCTCCTGGCCTTCCGGAATACCGCGGAAATCAAACCAGTTCCGCGCAGCGCTGCTGTTGCTCCCCGGAATAAAGTTACCCTGTTGATCGTTCCGCCCAAAGGGCAATGTTTTCAGGCTGTCGTCCATGAATTTGGGATCGGTCAGCCGTTTGCGCGGGAGGCCTTCTTTAAAATACGCCAGACCGGTGGACGCATAATTGGCAGCGCCCGCCGTTTCGTTCTTAACATCTGGGGCGATCTCACAAATGTAGCCCTGGAAGCGCGAAGAGATGATGTTCGGCGTCGCCAGGCCTTGCGAGACGTCGACGATTTCCGCGCAAACCATGATCGTGAAAGTCGTCGAGGTCGTGGTCAGTTCGGTGGAGAACGAATCGGGCCCAAAAATAAGTTGACGCTCGGGGATCTTCGCGCGCGCTTCCCAGGGGCCGAGTTCTTGTCCCGGCGTGCCGACAAGCACGTTTCCGGCCAGCGCGATGTCGCGGCCCTTTTCATTGGGCGGTGAACGCGGGTAGCCGGAGGTCACCGGCGTGCTCGCGCCGATCGGCACCGTGCCCGGACCTTCGGCCTTAGGGAAGGTGTACTGTTGATCGGTGTTTTCATCGCGCGCGAGCTTCATTTCATAGAGCTGTTTGATTGGATACTTAATCGACTCATCGGTCTCGCCCGGCCAAAGCGTCACGCGACCGGGGACGATGTTGTCGTACACGGCGGTGGCCGTGCGCTTATCCAGACGCCCCGGAATGACGCTGAAATTATCATTCTCATCGACGTGTACGAAGCCATCGTTGGGCATTGCGGCGGGCGGCGCCACGCCCCCGGGCTTGTACGCGGGATTTAGAAAGCCGTTAGTCATCGCGACCAGATCATCGGCCATGTGGCTGCGGAAATCATTCAAGCCGAAGGGGAAGCGCGCGCTGAAGCACTTAAAGCTCTGACAATAATACTTCACCTGCGCTGCGCCGGTTCCGGCGCCGTACCGGCCGGCGTAGTTGTCCCACTTCTGCGTGTAGCCCGGTGCAACCCAGGCATCGCGTTTGTCGTAGAACGCGGCAAAGTAACGCACCAGGCCTTCCTGATACTGGAACGCGAGCTTCCAGCGGTACTCTTCGACTTTGGCTTTGGCTTCGGCGAGTTTCGCGGCGGTCCAGGTGCTCACCGGTGCGCCAATTGGATTGACCGTCGAAAGGGGCTGCACATACAGATCGGCCGCGTTGACTTCCTTCTTCCCCTTTCCGTCCGGATCGAACCAGAATTTCCCAACGCGCACGATGCGCCGCAACGCATTGATGTTGAAGACCCCGCGCATCACGCGGTCAAAGTGCACGTAATTGGCGTAGTTTTCGTAGCCAGTCGCGTTGCTCGATTTCCAATAATAGCCCGGCGGGAACCCGGTGTTCACGTTGACCGGACTGCGGCCGGTGTCGGGATCGGTGTAGCACGTATGGTAGTAAGCGAAGCGACCTTCGGGCCACAGGTAATAACCGTAATACTGTGGCGCGTTGGGAACGACGTGTTCGGTGTAATGCGCGTCGAAGATGCGTTCGACCGTGTTGCTCAGTCCGACGTTCGCGCAGAGATCGGTAAAGTATGGCTCGTTGAGCGTGGTCCAGGGGCCCACGAAGCCATTGTATTCTAGCGCCATGGTGCGCGTGGCAAGGCGATACCCAAAGAGGAAGCGCGCGGGCGTCTTCGGATAAAGATGGAACGGGCACACCTTGACCGGCGCGCCTGCATTGAAGCCCGGGTGATAGGGGCAGTTGTAGGTGGGGTATTTGGTCCAGTCGAGGATCGAGCCGCCATTGGCCGGCGCCGAATTTTCATAGGTCGTGAGCGCCGTCGCGATCTGCCGTTCAAAGTAGGTGTCGTCGCAGGCGTCATTGAGCATGTGGGCCATCTGCACCGGCGAAGGGTTCCCGGTCTGCATCCAATTGTTGATGTCAAGGTTGCCGTTGGTGTCGGCGACCATGGCGCGCACTCGGACTCGCGTGAAGCCGTCGGGCTGAAAGCTGGCCGGCAAGTAATACCACGGCGCAGTGTCCACGGTTTCCCCAAGGGACCCCGTGTCGAAATCAACGCTGGGTTTGAACCACCAGCGGTAAAATGGCTTGGACGGATCGCGCACCAGCGCCACCGGCTGGTCGGGGTTGAACTGGTCGCCATTGGTCAGGTCTTTAGTGATTGAAGCCAGCGTAAAATCGAGTGCCGAGAGCACCGCGTTGTTGCATTCCGTGCGGTTGCGCAGCGACGAGACCGAATCGACTTCCGAACGCGTCATCGACAGAAAGCCGATACAAAGCACCAGCATCACGGCCAGCATGCCGATCAGCACGAGCATGATAAAACCGCGCCGTGAACGCACTGACTTCTTTACAGCGGCAGGCTTGGCAAGTTTTTTCATGGCGCGCGCCCCGGAAAAATGGTTTTCATGTCTTTTTGACGGTTGTAGGGCGAAGGGGCCATGAGCGTGGCGTCGGTGCTGCTCGTATCGACAAAGCCAGAGCCGGTGCCGGTGTGCACGCGCACAATTCGGGAGAGCGTAAGCGTGGAACGCTTTTCGACATCGCAGACGGTGATGGTGAAGCGCACGGCCTTGGGCGGCGGTGCAAAATAAATCATCGTTTGGGCCGGCGGCGTCATGAACTTATGCACGGTATCGTCCCAATACGAAATCTGAAAATCGAGCAGCGGGATCGTGGGAATATAGCCGCCATGGCCGGCTTCATTGTCGATGCCATCTCCGGCTTCGTTTTCCGACTCTGGAATAATCGTGGTCGAAGGGTGATCTTTGGGGCTGTAAAGCGTGATCGTATTCGCGGGCGGATCCTTAAAATAACGCCCGTTCGAGGGCCCATATTGCCTCTGGTAATAGAAACCGCTGGAACTGTTCGTCGAAACATCGGCAAGGAGCGGAGCGCGGTTGGACTTCTTGACCATTTCGAGCGACGAAGCCATGTAGCACAGATTCACGTCGTTATACCAAGCGGGATTGACTAGCGCGGTGCTTTGGCCGGAGCCATACGCGGAGTAATACGTATAGCTGGGCGCCTTAAGGTAACTTACGCAATCGGCCTGGCGCATGGATTGAGCGAACCGCTTGGCCGTTCCCGCAGGCGTGAAGGGGTCGGTGTCCTCGAATTCCATATGCTTGAGTCCGAACTGGTTGCCGCGGCAGTCCCAGATCGCGCATTCAATTTCGTCCTGGTAAAAGTCCAGCATCATGCGCGCGGCTTCGTATACCGCGAGGCGACGCTCGACCGCCGTGACCGTGCGGGTGGTGATCTGAAAAATCGGCACGATCAGCGCCATCATCATTAAAACGATTCCGATCGAGACCAGCATCTCGATCAAGGTGAAGCCTCGCGGGCGTCGCGAATTCAATCTTTGCATGAGGGGCTCCGCGTTAGTTGTTGTTCATGATGTACTGGGTGAAGCGGTGTTCGCGCTTCACACCTTTGAGGTGAATCACAATCGTCACGCGCGCTAGATCCAGGGCGGCGCCCCCGCCGCCTTCCACAGGCGCCACATTGCCCAGTTCGTCTTGGCCCTGCCCTACCGGCTTCAACAGATCCTGATCCACCCGCCATTCGTAACGTTCAATGTCGTCGAAGAATTCATAGGTATCGCCGGGCACGTGCGCGAAATCGCGCCAGCCGCCGGTGTTCCCATTGGGCGGCTCCTGCCGCAAGCCCATGTAGCCGCTGCCGTCGGCCAGATCGGCGAGCGGGTTGACATTGTCGCGGCGGAATTCAGCGAACTTGGAGGACGAGAGATGGATGGCAGCGTCCTGAAAGATGACGCGGGTGGCATTCGAGATCCCCACCGGCAGCACCGCCAGCGCCCCAATGATCCCAACTAGAAATACGAACATCGCGATCAGGACCTCCATCAAGGTCAGACCGCGCGGCAATACATTGCGAGCTTTTGTGCGCATGGCGGCGCCTCGGCGTGGTGTGGTATTCATGGGCCCGTGTAAGTCCCCGGATACTGGTCGATCTTCTGGTTGATCAGCCTGGAGTTCGAAAGGTTCACGCCGCCGATCTGCTTGATTGCCGTGCAGATGATGCGCGGACGCAGGTACGCATTCCAATCGGCGCCGGTTAGGATCACACAGTGCGCGCCGGTGGTCTGCTCGAAGATCAAAACGGTGCTGCACGCGCTGGAATGCCACGCCGGCTTGCCGCCGTCATGCGCGAATACGGTCTGGTGCCGAATGATTTCGCCGCGCGAATCCTTCTTATATTTGGCGCCGAAGTTGAAATTGAGCGCATTGGTGTCGAACTCGCCCGAGATCACGCGCACACCATCGGGAAAAGTAATCGCGGACGGTGTGACAGGCACGTCGGGGAAGCGGTACGGGTACCAATCCGCGGGGTACGACGGGCCAGGAATGATGTCGGGCTGGTACGGGATTTCGTGGTGCCCGCCATCCAGCATGGTCCAGAGCTCGATTTCGCCTTTGCCGGGCAGTGCGCCGCTCACCGGCTGCGGCGTGATATTCGAGAAATCGTCGCCATACATCACCGCCACGACCCGGCGCATGTTGAGCGCTGCCGTGCGCGCTTGTTTAAGGGCTGAAAAAACCGCTTTGGTGGTCTGATCCAGCTTGGAGGTCTTGGTCAGGGCAGCAAAGGACGGCACGGCCATGGCCGTCAGCAACACAATCAGGAACAGCACCAGGACCAGCTCCACCATGGTGAAGCCGCCGCGCGAGCGCGACCCATACCGCCTCGGTTCAGGGATTTGCAAGCAGATCATCGCCGCCTCCCACATCGTCAGTCTTGTTCGGGCCAAAAGAGTAGAGCTTGTAAATGTACGCGTTGACCTGTTGGCGCGAGCCCGCGGACATGCTGCGAATCGGATCGTAGGCCGGCGGCACATCGAGTTTCATGGTCTTGCCTTGGTCCGTTTGCAGGATGCGCTCGTAGGACAAGGGCGAGCCCCATCCATCGATAAGCTTTCCATTGACCAGCTCGGCGGGTTCAAATTTGACGCAGGCTTCCAGATCTAGCGTGGCCTGGATCTCGTTGCGGCCGGTGGTGGGTTTGGTGCTGAAAGAACTGGAGAGGTAGTACACGAGGGTTTCGTTGGGCGAGAGTCCGTTGGCCGTCGTGGGCGGATAGACGCGGAAATGGTTTTTATAGGTCTCGAGCCCGCTGGCGACTTTTTCGAGCAGCAGTTGGGTGCGCGTGCGGCGGGTGGTTTCGCGGAAATGACGGGTCCCAAAAAAGATCGCGGAAGCCAGAAACAGAATTACCGCCATAACCATCAGCAATTCCAGCAAACTGAGGCCCTTGGCCGTGCGGTTGGTGCGAAGGTAATTTCGAGCCCAATCCATAACAGGAACCTCGGTTTCTTCAGGTCCATATGTGCTAGGTATGCACAAAGCAATGAGAGGGCCACAATAAATGCTAAAAGTATCATTTAACTCCTTTCGCATAAGCAGTTTAATTACAGTATGCGAACATACAATGACCGCAATATATTGTAATACGCCTTAATTGTGCGTATAATGCGCTTATGGATCTATTCGCGTGTGCATCTTGCGGTGGGCAAGTGGGTTCCACGCAGCACCTCCGACCATTGCCTGGAGACCCCTCGCGCCTAATCTGCGAGACCTGCCAGCGCATGATGTTGATCACCAGACCTCGGTCAACCAGTACCAGTCTTGGCGCTCGCAGCGTGATTGGCAAAAGCAATGCGATGGCGGCGGTGCGCGAATCCGTCGCGCGGTTCGCCTCCCTAGACATCCCAGTACTGATCACCGGCGAAACGGGCGTGGGCAAGGAACTAATCGCTCGCGCGCTGCATGACGAAGGCGCGCGTAAGTCGCATCCGTTCCTGGCCGTGAATTGCGGCTCGCTGCCTCCGACGTTGCTGGAGTCCGAACTTTTCGGCCACGAACGCGGCGCGTTCACAGGCGCCCTCCGTGCGCATCCGGGCTTCTTCGTTCAGGCCGGGCGCGGGACGATACTCCTGGACGAGATCGGCGAGATGCCCTCGTCTTCACAGGTCGCCCTGCTGCGAGTTCTGGAAAGTCGCGAGATCCGTGCACTGGGATCGACCAAGACGGTGCGCGTGGAATGCCGGGTCATCGCCGCGACCAATGCGCACCTGGAGAGCCTGGTGCAGTCCGGACGCTTTCGCCGCGACCTGTACTACCGCCTTAAGCGGCTCTCGATCGAAGTGCCCCCGCTGCGCGAACGACGCGAAGATATCTTTCCCCTGGTCGGGCACATTCTGGCAGTGCGCTGCGCGCACAATCAGGCCCCCGAATTCACCCTGGCCCTGCGCGAACGGCTCTTGCAGTACGACTGGCCGGGCAATGTGCGCGAATTGAACAACGCGATCGAGCGCATGCTGGCCTTGCGGCCCGACAGCAGTCAATACGATGTAAGCGACTTTCTGGATCAGGACTGGGCCCAGTCGGCGCATCCCAACCGAGGCACGAACGAGAAAGTTCGCACGGTGATCCGCGTCCCGGCCAACTACACGCCGCCTCTGCCCGCCCTGCGGCCCTGGGACCTGAACGCACGGCCCACGCAACCCACATTTCCGGATGGCACAGCGCCTGGAGCGTCCGTAGCGACAAGTTCGTCCGCGTTACCCGAAGCTGCGCTTGCTCCGCGTCTGGACGCGCGCCGGCGCATGGAGAAGCTGCGCGAACTATTTAAAACCCATCGCGAGCTGAGCCGTGCTGAATTGATCCGGATTCTTGGCGTATCCGCGAATACGGCGACCGCCGACTTAAAGGCCTTGCGAGATGAAGGCTGGGTTGAACGTGTGGAACCGAGCGCTTCGCCGCGCAGCCATTACTTTCGCTGGCGCGACATACCACAGCCCGGCTTGAAATAAGCGCTAAACGATTTCTACCTGACCGAGTGACGCCCAGCGGTCGCTGAAATTCTCTTTGATGTCAAAGCACACAGCCGCCTGGTGCGTCTCCGGGTCAATCAGCCCCGCAGAGAGATCCGCCAAGCCTGGCTTCATTTCCGCGGGCATTGGGATCACGCGGTCCAGCCAGACGTCTCCGGGCAGCCAGGTTCGGGGATCAATGCCATCCAGCACCAGAATCGCTTCGCGGTCTTCCTGGCGTAGCCGCAGGGCGAATTCGTAGGGGTAATAGATCGGCGCGAGGCCCGTGTTTTCGATCCAGCTTTGGAAGCGGAACGATGCGCCGGCCTTGACGCGCGCCTCGTACCAAACCTGGCGATAGACAAAGCGGTAGCCCAGCTTGCGGCAGAAGACATCTAGTTTGTCGCGCCACTTTTCGGGAAGTGGCGCGGACTTCGGATTGAAGATGGTTGGATGGTACTTTTCAGCCTGCTCAAGCAGGAAATCGATGTCAAAGTCGCGGTCGAACCAATACGCGGGAAAATAGAGCGACTCGATGGTCACGGGCGCGCGCTTCCAGACTTCGGCGGCTTGTCCTTCGATGATTTCGCGCGGGTACGCATCATACATATGGTTCCAACTGATCTTCTTGGAGACTTCGCTGCTGCCATTCTCGCGCAGGTCCCCGAAGCCATCCATTCGAAAACCCGCGCCGGTGGCCACAGCGGTGCGCAACTGCGGGTCCGCGGTCTGGGCCAGCCGGAAGGTCTGCGGAAAGGCTTCCTGCCAGGCTTGGGCAAACTTCTCGCAGAGTTCCAGCGGGTATCCGCCGAATCCCGTGCCTGAACCCGCCGGGCCAAGGTACGCGATATCGATGCTCTCCAGCAGCGGATGGGCGTCGTACCGGGCGCCAAATTCGCGCAGCAGCGTACAGAACTTCGCGACAAACTCGGGGCTCTCGTGCGCGGGGTGGCGGAAATCCGGGTTGGCCGGATTGGCTGGTTCGCACGGGTATTTTTCCACGTACCAGTCCGGCAAAAAACCGTTGGCCGCGCTGGAGTACACAACGAGCCGTACACCCAACGTCTGTCCGCGGCGTTTGCACATTTCAAGCGCGCGGTCCGCGCAGCTAAAATCGAACTGCCCTTCGATCGGTTCCACTTCGCGCCAATGCCAGCGGAAATACGCGACCGAGGATGGAAAATATCCAGCCGGCGTAAGGAACGGCACGAAGGCGTTGTCGGCGTGTTCGTCGCGCAGTTGCCCCGGTTGGAGCAGTGGATCGCCATTGTAGCATTGATTGGTAGCGATGCCGCGGTGCGGGTTGCCTTTAAAAGAATAGTCCGGGCTGAAGCGATATTTCTTGAAGAATTCGGCCATTCCCGCCTCCTTGGCCTGCGCTTTCGGTTGGGCTTATCCCCTGCCCTTGTCCTTGGCAAGTACGTGAACATTGCACATAGTTGGCAAACCCAGTGCCAAAAAAAGCCGGGAACCATAAAGGTCCCCGGCTCATTTGCATCGATCTCTGTTTTAGGGGCAGACGACTAGACTTCTTCCTTCTTACCCTTGTGCTTGCCTTTGCCCGGATGCAGCGCTTTCAGCGCTTCCCGATCCGAATGGCAAAGCTCATGGTCCTTCTTGAGCTGCTCGCGGTCGGCTTTGACAGCGGCCTTGTCCTTCGCGGCTCGGTCCGCAGCCAGCTTTTCAAGATCGCTCTTCTTGGTGCCCAGATCATCGATTAACTTGTTGATCGCAGCCTTTACGTTTTCAGGCGCGTTGGGATGCTTGGCCAAGCGTGCCTGCAGGTGCTTGATGTGCTGAGCAACGCGCGCTTCGCGCTTCTCAATGCCTTTGCCGTTACCCTTGCCTTCAGCGCTCCAAGCGCCGCTAGCGCAAAGAGTTACCAACATCACGACCGTCATCCCAAGCCTTAACATGCGAAGTTCTCCTTTGCGCACTAACCCCTTGTTCTTGCCATCTATAAGGGGACCGCTACGCCCAGTTTTGCTTCCAAGAATTTCAAATATTATTCCGCAAGGCTTGCACTCGTGCAGTTCAACTACTTCTATTTAAAGCGACCTTAGTGCGTCCTGCTCTTCGGAGGTGGAAAACAAGCGCACTAAAACCCATACTGATTTCACCAGTCTCTGGTCTTCAATAAAGGAGCCTCACATGATCTCTGGCAAAGACGATAAAGAGTTCTTCGAAAAAGGTTACGCAACCGGCCACAAGCCCTGGGACTCGGGCCAACCCAGCGCCGAGCTGATCCGCGTGCTCGACGCCGGTCAACTGCCCGGCAAGACCCTGCTCGAAATCGGCTGTGGCACTGGCACCAACGCGATTGCGCTGGCCAAACGCGGATACCAAGTCACGGCGTACGACTACGTGGCGCTGGCTGCGGAAGCCGCTCGCCAGAAGATCAAGGCCGCGGGCGTGAACGTGAAGGTCAGTGTGGGCGACGCCACCAAGGACGACTTTGGTGGACCGTACGACGTGATCTTCGACCGCGGGGTGTACCACTCGATCCGCAATGTGAATTTGCAGGGCTTTTACAAGACACTCGAACGCGCCTCGCGCCAAGGCACACGCTGGCTGTCGCTCGCCGGCAACGCCAAAGAAAAGCACGAGTACGGCCCGCCCACGGTCACAGAAGCTGAACTGCGCGCGGAACTCGAACCGCTCTTTACGATTCTTGAGTTGCGAGAATTCCGCTTTGGGACGGACAAAGAGGACTTCCGGCCGCTGGGCTGGTCGATCCTAATGCAGCGGAAGTAATGCTTCGCGCTGGCCAAGTCTGGAGCCAGATATGGGCGCTTTGAAAGCCGGATTTGCAAAAGCACTCATCAACCCACCGCTGGATGGCAGCGTGGCGCTGGCGGGCTATGGAATGCAACCCGAACGAACCGCACAAGCGGTGCTCGATGACTTGTGCGTGCGCGTGCTGGCCTTGGACGACGGATACCGCAAAGCCGTCCTGGTCAGCGTCGATACAATTCTCATTTCGGCCAGTCTTGCGCTCAATATTCGTAAGCGAATAGAAAAAGAAGCCGGCCTGCCGGCTGGCGCGATTTTGATTTCCGCCACGCATACGCATTCGGCGCCCGCCACAGATTTCCTGCGACATTGGGGTGCCCTGAGCCCCGCCTATAATCTACAGATCGAGCGCGCCACAGGTGACGCGATCCAAGCTGCGTTGCGCGATCTTCAGCCGGCCGCGATTGGTATTGGTGAAGCGCAGGTCGAGGGCCTCGCCTTCAACCGCGTGCGTCAGGCAGGCCCGGTGGATCACACGCTGCGCATATTGGGGATTCGCTCTGCGGAATCGAAGCAATTGCGCATCGCGGCCGGAAATTTCGCCTGCCATCCGGTGCACATGCCCACCGACAGCCGGTTTGTCTCCGCCGATTTTCCGGGCCGCTTTGTGCGGGATCTGGAGCGAGATCGTCCAGGCTGCCAGGCGCTCTTTTTGCAGGGCGCGCCGGGCGACATCAACCCGACAGGCGTCTTTGGCGGCGTGGATGCGGCGCAAAATACCGGCCGCGCCTTGGCGGAAAGCGCGCGAAGCGTGCTCGAAGGCCTCCCGTTTAGCTCGGACGGTGAAATTTCTTTCCACCAAGCCGAATGTGACCTGCCCCTCGACTGGGCCACCGCACGCAAAGAGGCCAGCGATTACCTGTTCAAAGGTTTGGTGCGGGAGACACATCGCGGAATTGCGCAAGGGGGCCTGATGCGCGAGTGGGCCGTGGAAACCCTGGGCTTGGCCGCCGCGAATCCACCGGAGACGTTGCGCTGCGAAGTTCACGCACTTCGCTGTGGCGATGCGGCCTTCGTTGGGCTGCCCGGCGAAATGTACACGTTTATCGCGCAGAAAATTCGCACAGCCAGCCATTTCAAGCATACCTGGGTGCTTGGCTATGCGAATGGTTCCGTCGGCTACGTAACGGACCCCGGCGACTACGATGAAAAAGCGGAACTCAGTCAAGGCGCCGGCGGTGGTTCGTATGCGGCAACGTTGGCGCCGAAGATTTTTGGCCTGCCTCAGTTCAAGCCGCATACATGGGAAGCGGTCGTAGACGCGGCAACGCGGGCGCTCAAGGCGCTTTAATTTGATGTTTGCTTCCCGCTCACAGCCGGCTCGCACAAAGCACTAAGCCTGCGAACAAGTCTCGGCGCTTGCAACCCTCGCCAGAGATGGTATTGACACTTCCCTTCGTTAATGCCGCGTCGTATTCAGACGGGCAGGTGGCCGAGCGGTCAATGGCAGCAGACTGTAAATCTGCCGGGCTAACGCCCTACGGGGGTTCAAATCCCTCCCTGCCCATACTCTTTCTCTTTTGCGCATCACTTGGGGTTCTCTTGGCCTGAATTAAGCCCGGCATCCCAATACTGCGATAATTCACCCGACGTCATCTGATTCTGGTGAAGCGCAGCCAGCCGATATCCATGCGTGTCCCGGTCGACACAATCCGGAACTTCACTACGTTGCCCGCTTGGACGGCCACATGCTGGAAAGCGCCCCTAATTGGCGACCGCTGGGAAGTACTGCTCAAGTCGCACCCCATTTCTTGGCGCCCAGCAAAAACCTTGAGTGCGCTATGATCCTGCTCTGGATTCAGCAAGCGAAGAAAACTAAGGACATGTTGCGCTTCTCCCTGCCTTTGCGAAGAACCAAGCCAACTGCAGGCAAATGCAGAGCGAACAGTAGCCTCCATAGTGGGCACAGACGCACCGTATGAAATTCAAACGGTGGTGCACCTTCTTGTGCAAAAATATTCTACATCTCAGACTCTCCCATCTGATTTTGCCTATGAAAGAAACAAACTCTGAATGCCAGATTTCAACCGTCGCGGATCGGTGGTAAAGTTCCTATACGGCAAAAGGATGTTTGGGATTGAGGCGCGACCTTAAGCTGGAAGCGAATCAACATGCAAGCATTGAGAGTGCTCCTCGTTGAGGATTCAGAAGACGACGCGGATCTCCTGCGCACCGAATTCAAGCGGGGTGGATACAATCCGACAATTTTTCGGGTTCAATCCAAAGTCGAATTGAGTGCTGCAATCTTACAGCCGTGGGATCTGGTCATTTCCGACTACAATTTGCCGACCTTCAGCGCTCCTTTGGCGCTTGAAATTGTCACGGCCAGCATGAAGGATTTGCCGTTTATTGTTGTCTCAGGAAGTATCGGGGAAGAAAGAGCTGTGGGCTTGCTCAAAGCAGGCGCGCATGATTTTATTACCAAAGATAATCTGGCCCGCTTTCTGCCCTCTGTCGAACGCGCTCTCCGCGATGTTGCGGATCGAAAGGCCCGCCGCGATGCGGAGGAACATCTCCGGCAGGTCGAAGATCAATTGCGACAATCCAAACGTCTGGAAGCCATTGGCCAGGTGACAGCCAATATCGCACACGATTTCAACAATTTCTTGACCGTTATTAATGGGCGTTGCGAAATCCTGAATATGCTCCCAAATATGCAGCAGGAAGTTAAGCATGAAGTGGAGATGATATTAAGCGCCGGCAGGCGCGCCGCGGAACTCACCCGCCAGTTGCTTGTTTTCAGCCGCCGGCAAGTCCTCGACCCCCGCGTTTTCGATTTGAATGCGCTGATTGCCGATATGGAAAGCATGCTCAAGACCATCGCTGGAAGCCGAGTTGAATTCCAAGTCCGGCTCACGCCCCAGGCCTGCAGGATCAAGGCGGACCCGGGCCAAATCAGTCAGGTACTGATGAATCTGGTCGTCAACGCCCGCGATGCGATGTCAGACGGTGGCCGCGCAAAGATCGAAACCTGCATCGGGAATCTGTCGCCGGAGCCGGCAGAAAAGAAGCCGGCCTACGCCATTCTGAGCGTGCTGGATTCCGGGATCGGCATGGATCGCGAAACGAAATCGCGCATCTTCGAGCCCTTCTTTACTACCAAGGGTCCTGGAAAAGGAACCGGTCTTGGTCTTTCGACGGTTTATGGCATCGTCAAGCAATCGGGCGGTGAAATTGGCGTTCTAAGTGAGGTGGGAAAGGGCTCGGAATTTCGCATCGCCTTGCCGTATGTCGGCGATTAAAGATGCGTCCGCCGCATTGCGGCGGACGCACTTTAAACAATCGGCGATTGATTGAGCAAAAGCCAGTATAAACCCAAGTTCCCGACCGCTTCCACGAATTCG
>Ga0265314_10001912_pt1 | contig 22248 bp, 18 predicted proteins | sample 4126metaG_FD_203106 | JGI IMG/M metagenome (GOLD analysis project Ga0265314, IMG submission 203106) | Rhizosphere microbial communities from Carex aquatilis grown in University of Washington, Seatle, WA, United States - 4-1-26 metaG | ecosystem: Host-associated > Plants > Roots > Rhizosphere >... | reverse complement strand
GATCGGCCCCGGCACGTCGGAATTCGCCTCGGTGAGAAGCTGCGCGTAGCTGACCGTGCCCGCCTGCACGAGCGCTTTCGGCGGCGGCTGCTGCACGGCGGTGGTAGTCGTGTTGCCGTTGGCATCGGTCGTCGTCACGCTGGTGGTGCCGTTCGCGGTTGTCGTCGTCGCGCTCACGCCGATCTGGTTTTCCTTCGCCGTCACCTGGCGCATCACGTCGTTGTTGGCGACCAGCACCGCTTTCACGCCGTGCGGCGTCCAGCTGTCGGTCAGCTGGCCCATCTGGCGCTGCATCGCGGTCGCGAGCGAATCGTCGAACTGTTCCTGCTGCACGTGCTGCTGCTGCACCTGCGCCTGCTGCTGGACTTGCACCTGCTGCGTCTGGCGGTTCTCGGTGCGCAGCCTTTCGATTTCGGCCTTCAGCTCGTTGAGCGGATCGTTTTTCTTGTCGCCGCTATTGAGCGCGCCGACGTCCGTCGCCTGGCCGATCGGCGTCGGCAGGGCGCTGCCTCCCGTCTGCAGCGCCTGCTGTTCGCGGCTCTGGTTGGCGAGGTTGGTCTGCTGCTGCATATAAGGAGAGGCGGGGCCGCCCGGCGGCGCGTTGATCGAGGGCGGGGTCACGAGCTTCGAGTTCGCCACCTGCTGCGAGCCGCCCGAGAAGAAACTCACCCCGGCGGCGACCAGCGCCGCCACGGCGATCATCAGCACCATCAGCTTGAACAAGGGGCGCGAGCGCCAGGCCTCGGCGAGGTTCGCCTTCATGCCCGTTTTCGGCGGCGGCAATTCTTCCGTCGGGTTGTAGTCGGGATTTTCGAAATCGTCGCTATTGTTTGTCATGATCCTCGTCCCGCGCGATCTGCGCCCGCACCATGGCGCCGTTATCGGACATCAAAAGCACCGGCGCGTCGCCGATCTGGTAAACCGTCATGCCGTCGGCCGACGAGACGCTCGCGTCCCACGCCGGCGACAGCAGCGTGAGCGGCGTGCGCACGAACACATGGCTGTCCATCGACCAGGCTTTGGTGCGCGCGTCGACGCCGCTGACCTTCATCTTCACGGCGCCGGAGGGCGGCGCGTTTTCGAGCAGCATCATCATATTCTCGTTGCCCGCCTCGAGGCGCGGGCGGGAGATCAGCGGCGCCTTGGCGCCCGGGCCCATCCTGCCGATGCGCGCGTCGTAACGCAGATCGACGTTCGGCCCGCCCGAAGAAAGCCGGAAAATCACCGGCGTCGGCAAATCCTTGAGCAGCACGGAAAGATTGCCGGTGCCGATGCGCGTGAGTGGCATCACCCGCACGATGTGCGAGCCCGCCTGCGTCGGCGCGACATCGTAATTGCCGCCGACGCCGACATCGAGGATAGGCCACGGCTCGCCGGTCGCGTCCACCATGTTGATGGTCGTCACGTAACCGGCGGCGAGGTTGAGCTGCGGCGGCTCGACGCCGGGATCGAGCGAAAGCGTGGAGATGCGCATCTGCCCTTTCGGCGGGCCGGAGGAAGGCGTTTCGGATGCCGCCTGCGTATCCTCGAGCTTCCGCATGAAGGAATGGATCTGGTCGGGCGTGAGCGGAAGGATGCCGTCTTCGGCGCGCTGGAAGGATTTTTCGTTATGCTCGCGCTCGCGCTTGGCCTGATCGGCTTCGGCTTGCGCCTGCGCCTGCAACGCGGCCTGCTCCGCCTGCACGGCGAGCTGGTTGGGGTCGTTCGAGAAAGCGGAGGCCGGCGGCGGATTCGGAATGGCGATGGAAGGCTGCGCCGGCAAAGTGTTGGAATAGGGATTGACCGGCATCGCCGAAGGTGAAGCTGCGGCGGAGCCCTGCGTCGACATGTTGGACGCGCCGGGAGACGTTGCGCTCACCTGCGGCGCGTTCTGCGCCGCGGCGGAAACGCCAAAAGCGGAAGCGGTCAGAAGCAGCGCGGCGAGCGCGGCGGCTGCCATTGGCGCGCCCGCGGTTTTTTTCAAATTTTTCGCGTGAATCTTCAACAAATTCGATCCTCGAATCAGTCCAATGCGCCCCGACCAACCTAAACTCTCATCAGACCAAAGTTAAGAGCAAGTTTACGCCTTGCCGTTCGTTTCAGTATCGTTTCGATCCCGCTTCCTACTGCTTCAGCTGCCATGCCGCGATGCCGATGCCGGCCGGGTTGTCTTGCGGCGATACGCGCGTGACGGTCAATTCGATGATCGCTTTCTCGCGGCGCGTCACGTTGTTGTTGGTCGCGTAGGTCATGATCACCGGCATCTGCACGTGCCATTCGTAGATATGCTTGGGGTTCTCGCCCTCCGCGACGATGACGGGCGTATCGGAAGGCACCGTCGTCAGCACCAGTTGGTTCTGGCGGAAAGATTGCCCGATCTTCTGGCGGACGAAGGCGTTGGTGAAACTTTCCCAGCCTTCCGGCGTGAAACGCGGGCGCTGCGCCATCAGGCGCTGCTCGAAATCGCCGAAGCCGATCGTCATGATTTCGGTGATGCTGTTGGTCGCCCAGGAAAGCACCGCGCGGTTCGTCATGTTGGGCATGGTGAGCGCCACCATCATCATGCCCTGCTTCTCCGGCGTGAGCGCGTAATACATGTAAATCGGCTGGAAGAAAGGCAGGCCGATCACGAACAGGAGGCAGAGCGCGCCGATGACATAGCTCTGGATGCGGATGCGCCTTATCAGCTTCGTATGCTGGCGGCGCGCCTCGCGGCCGTCGGTGACGAAATCGGCGCCGACGGGATCGACCTCGAAAAATCCCGGCTTGGCTTCCGGCTTCGGCGCCGGTTTTGCCGGCAGCGCCTGCGAGGTCGCGGCTTTGGCGAATCCCTTCGCCGCGGCGCTTTTCGCCTGCGGTTTCGGCGCCGGTTTTCCTGTCGCGCCGGGCTTCATTTAGCCTTCGGATTGATGGTGACCCATTGCTCGATGCTGATGCCGTCGGCGTTCTGCAAGGTCGAGACGCGCACGATGCGGAGGTAGAGCAGCGTCGAGATCGGCTGCGGCGGCTCGTTGCCGTCGAAGCGGATCGTCACCGGGAATTTCAGGTCCCATGTATAGGCGCCGTTGCGCAGGTCGGAATTGGTGATCTCGGGCGCCGAATTGATTTCCATCGTCACGACGAGCTTGCGCGCCTCGACCGCCTCGATGATGTTGGCTTCCTTCAGCGCCTTGGTGAAGCTTTCCCAGCCGGTCGGCGTGAAATTGCCCGAAACCTGCTGCAATCTTTCGCGGTAATCGTGATAGCCGAAGCGCATCACGTTCTGCGCGGTCGCGGCGGCCCAGGCCGTGACTTGCGCCGGCGAGCGGTAAGGCTCGCTGAGCGGCACGATGTCGATGATGCGGCCGTCGGATGTCGTCGCGAAATAAACCTGGCGCGTATGCACGGTGAGCAGGAGCGTCGCCAGCCCCGCGACCAGCACGATGATGACGACGGTCTGGATGATGCTGATGCGCAGCAGCATGCGGTAGCCGTCGCGGTAGAAGGCGTTGCGGTTGAGGACGGTTGCGATTGCGTCTTTGATGGCCATGAAGCGCCGCCCTTAAGAAGATGGAACGTGGAGTTCGGGCAACGAGCTTGCCGATTCGTATTCGGCCGAGCCCTTGCAGCTCGCGCAGATGCGGTTCTGGCGGCCGACGGATTCGAATTTGCTGAGGCACATGAGGCAGACGCGCAAGGAGGTTTGCACCGCTGTGGCCTGCTGGGTATGAACGGAAACGCGCGCCGAGGAAGACGAAGAGGAACGCGGCAGCGCGCCGAGCGGGGCACCGTCCGCCCCGCGGCGGCCCGGCTTTCTTCCCGGCGCCGAGCGGCGCGGCAATCCAAGTCGCGCGGCGCGCGTCATGATGGCGGGGATCGAACGGTTGAGGGCGTCGGAAATTTCCTGCGGCGTCTTGTTGCTCATCCACATGTCGCGCAGCACGCCGTCCTGCTCGTGCCATTGCGCGGGCGGCGACGCCGGCGAGGGCGTGGGTTCGGATGGCTGCGGAAGATCGGACGAATCCACCAAACAAAACTCCTGAGGCCCGCCGGCACGCCGCAAATAAAACGCCGCAATTAAAAAGCGCGGCGTTGAATTGTGGGGTAATGCCTTCAAAGACCTGTGAAACTAATTCTGAAAATAGTTAGCCGTATAATTACTCAAATTTTCTTAACATTGCGCCGAACTTGGTTTCGGGCTCCTTTATTAAGCCCTTTCCGCCTGCGGAATGTTATTCGCCTTTCGATTTCAATAGCTTGTCCATCAGCGGGCCTGCCCTCTCCAACTCCTCTAGATAATAATGAGAATCGTTTGCATATCTATGTCGCTGTTCATGGTCACGCCGCTCGACGAAGCCGCGAAAAATTGTAACAGGCGCCGCGGCCTAATCCTTGAAATCGAGCGTGTAGTCGCGCGCGGTGGGGCCGAGATCGATCTCGCCGAACAGGCGCGTGCGGTATCCCTTGCTCTCGCACTCGCCGTCGCCCTCGATGCGGAAGGAAGCATCGAGCGTGCAGAACTGGTATTTGCCGGTCCATTCGAACGGCGGCTTGTCTTTCGCCGTGCGCACCAGCGAGGTCGCGTAGTAAAAATAAAAACGCTCGGTCAGGTGCCCGCTCATCACCTTGGCGCAGGCACCCGGCTCGATGCGCCACCAGCCCTGCGACATCCATGCCGTGCCGTTGCGGAAACCGAGCGCGGCATCGAGCGCATATTCGGTGCGGTTGCAGAAACTCATCGCCGCCTTCGCGGGGGGCGCATAGGCGGCTATGCCGGCGAAAGCCAGCAGGGGCAGGATACCCCGCAAAAGAGCGCGAAACTGGGCCATTTTCCGATCGAACCCGGGAGGGTTTGCTTTGATTTCACAGGGCGCTTAATAGATTCGCAACCAAATCTGGGGTAGCACAGGAGCGTCTTACCGACAAAAACTTTTACGCGGCCCATCCCCGCCGCGCCTCATCCCGCCCCTTTCCGCACCGGAGTGTTCCCATGACGACCCAGACAGGCCAAGACACGCTGAAAACCCGCCAGACGCTGAAGGTGGGCGGCAAGGAATATGATTATTTCAGCCTCAAGGCGGCGGAAAAAACTTTGGGCGATGTCTCGGCGCTGCCTTTCAGCCTCAAGGTCCTGCTCGAAAACATGCTGCGCTTCGAGGACGGCCGCTCCGTCACGGTCGACGATGTCAAGTCGGTCGCCGAATGGCTGAAGAACAGGCGCAGCGACATGGAAGTGGCCTACCGCCCCGCCCGCGTGCTGATGCAGGATTTCACCGGCGTGCCCGCCGTGGTCGATCTCGCCGCCATGCGCGAAGCCGTGCGCGCGCTCGGCGGCAAGGCCGAGCAGATCAACCCGCTCTGCCCGGTCGATCTCGTCATCGACCATTCGGTGATGGTGGATTATTTCGGCCATCCGGATTCCTTCGAGAAAAACGTCGCCCGCGAATTCGAGCGCAACGGCGAGCGTTACGCCTTCCTGCGCTGGGGCGCCAAGGCCTTCAATAATTTCCGCGTCGTGCCGCCCGGAACCGGCATCTGCCATCAGGTCAATCTCGAATATCTCGCGCAGACGGTATGGATCGATCAGGATCAGAACGGCAAGAACGTGGCCTATCCCGACACCTGCGTCGGCACCGACAGCCACACCACCATGATCAACGGCCTCGCCGTGCTGGGCTGGGGCGTCGGCGGCATCGAGGCGGAAGCGGCCATGCTCGGCCAGCCGGTTTCGATGCTGATCCCGGAAGTGATCGGCTTCAAGCTGACCGGCAAGGCGAAGGAAGGCACCACCGCGACCGATCTCGTTCTCATGGTCACGCAGATGCTGCGGAAGAAAGGCGTCGTCAATAAATTCGTCGAATTCTACGGCCCCGGCCTCGATAACATGTCGCTCGAAGACCGCGCGACGGTCGCCAACATGGCGCCGGAATACGGCGCGACATGCGGCATCTTCCCGATCGATACCAAGACGATCGACTATCTGAAATTCACCGGCCGCGATCCCGAGCGCATCGCCCTTGTAGAGACCTATGCGAAGGCGCAGGGCATGTGGCGCGACGCTTTCTCGCCCGATCCCGTTTTCACCGATATGCTCGAGCTCGATCTCGGCAATGTGGAACCCTCGATGGCGGGCCCGCGCCGCCCGCAGGATCGCATCGCCTTGTCCGGCGTCGCGGCCGCGTTCGAAAAGGAACTGCCGAGCTTCAAGGTCGATACGGCGTCCCGCCACAAGCAGGTCATCGTCGCCGGCACCGATTACAGCATCAAGCACGGCGATGTCGTCATCGCGGCGATCACCTCATGCACCAATACGTCCAACCCGAGCGTATTGCTGGCCGCGGGTCTCCTCGCCAAAAAGGCGCGCGAAAAAGGCCTCTCCACCATGCCGTGGGTCAAAACCTCGCTGGCGCCGGGATCGCAGGTGGTCACCGACTATCTCGCCAAATCCGGCCTGCAGGAAGATCTGGATGCGCTCGGCTTCAACCTCGTCGGCTACGGCTGCACCACATGCATCGGAAATTCGGGCCCCCTGCCCGAGAATATCGCGGCCGCCATCGAGCAGGGCGATCTCGTCGCCGCGTCGGTGCTGTCGGGCAACCGCAATTTCGAAGGCCGCGTCAATCCGCACTGCAAGGCGAACTACCTCGCCTCGCCGCCGCTCGTGGTCGCCTATGCCCTCGCCGGTTCCATCACCATCGATCTCGCCACCCAGCCGCTCGGCAAGGGCAAGAACGGCGAAGACGTGTTCCTGAAGGATATCTGGCCGACCAACGAGGAAATCCAGAAAGTGCTCCGCGTCGCGCTCACGCCGGCGATGTTCCGCCAGCGCTATGCCAACGTGTTCGAGGGGCCGAAAGCCTGGCAGCAGGTCAAGACCGCCGAAGGCATGACCTACAAGTGGGACAGCCAGTCCACTTACGTGAAGATGCCGCCCTTGTTCGAGAACATGCCGCGCCCCGGCGCCGTCACCGATTTCGCGAGCGCGCGCCTCCTCGGCATGTTCGGCGATTCGATCACCACCGACCACATCTCGCCCGCCGGCGACATCAAGAAAGACAGCCCGGCCGGCAAATACCTGATGGAACGCGGCGTCGCGCCCGTCGATTTCAACTCCTACGGCGCGCGGCGCGGCAATCATGAAGTCATGATGCGCGGCACCTTCGCCAATATCCGCATCAAGAACGAGCTGATGGGGGGATCCGAAGGCGGCAACACCAAGCTGTTCCCGGGCGGCGACGTGATGTCGATCTATGACGCGGCGATGATCTATCAGCGCAACCGCGTACCGCTCGTCATCATCGCGGGCAAGGAATACGGCACGGGATCCTCGCGCGACTGGGCGGCCAAGGGCACCCGCCTGCTCGGCGTCCGCGCCGTGATCGCCGAAAGCTTCGAGCGCATCCACCGCTCGAACCTCGTCGGCATGGGCGTGCTGCCGCTCGAGTTCAAGAACGGCATGACGCGCCATGACCTCAAGCTCACCGGCATGGAAACCTTCGCGGTCCAGGGCGTGGCGGCGGGCATCAAGCCGCGCATGGACGTGACGCTCACGATCACCCGCGAGAACGGAAAGACGGAGGCGGTGCAGCTCGTCTGCCGCATCGATACGCTGGATGAAGTCGATTACTACAAGAACGGCGGCATCCTGCCTTACGTCCTGCGCAACCTCGTGCGCGGCACGGCATAGCGTTTTTTGGCAAAACCCGCTTTGGAGCCGGTAAACCCGGCAGTTGAAACTATTTGGGGCCGGCCCGATGGCGGGCGTACAGTATTTCCGTTACTGGAAATCTGGGCGCTCATATGTCCGAAGTTATTTTTTGTATCGATATGTTCGAATTTTCCGAGAAGAGCCTCGAGGGTGCTTACGCGCCCTCCTGCGAAGCGCTTAATGAATTCAACCTGAAAGCGAAAGAGTGCGGCCTCCCCGTCTGGATGGTCGCTTTCGATCTTGCCGGCATTCCCGGCGGCTTCATCCCGGCCGGAAGCGGCGAGGAACGCGCCGCCCTCATCGGGAAACTCAGCGAAGGCCCGAAAGGCGGCTTCGGCGGCATGAAAGTGACCGACGACATGCCGATCACGCTGAAACGCGCCTCCAGCGCCTTCGATAATGAAAATCTCGAAAAGCAACTGAAGGACGAGGGCATCGCGAAAATCCGCCTCGCCGGTTTCAGCAGCAACGATTGCCTGGCGGCGACCGCGATCGACGCCGCTTTGCGCGGCTTCGATGTCTCCGTCGTCGAGGAGCTTGCCTTCGGCGGCCATGCGGTTTGCGGCGAGGATCGCAGGCAGGAAATTCTCTGGTTCATCGAGCGGCGCTTTTGCCGGCAGCGCAATATTCCCTATGCCGCGCCCTACGGGCAATCCTGTCTCGCGGCAAAGGAAGGGAACACCGCGAAAATCTGGCGCACTGTCAGCGCGAAACTTCTGCGCAACGAGGATGCCCGGGCGGTGCGGGAAATGATGAGCCATCCGGATTATGCGGCGCTCTCCCGCATCTCGACCGTCCGCGCCGCGCGCCTGCTCGAAAAGCCCCGCCGCCACGCTATTTCCGAAAACTTTCTGCCCGCGCTCGCCGCGCGCTAGGCCGGGCCGCGCTGCTTACGGGGCCGCCCCCAGCGCGGACAGGCACTTACGTGGTTATCGCTTCCTTAACTTCCTTGGCCGCATCTCCCTGAATTTAAAGGGATTTAACTATCTTCTGTTTCAATAGGCCCTTCATATTGCGGGGATTTTTAAGGGCTTTATATCGTGGAAGCTGATTTGACGATCAGACAGAAAGCGGCCGTGTTCTTTTCGCCCGGGCGGCTTTCCGAAAAAATCTCCATGGCCGACGAGATCGGCGCCATGTCGGGCCTCGATCTTTTTTTCACGCCGGTGCCGTGGCTCATCGTCATCGACGAGAACGTCATTCCTGGATTTTCCGAAAATCTCGAAGCGGCGGCGCGCGATATCCACGCCTGGCTGTCGGCCCTCCTCAAGGCCTTCGATCCCGGCACGCGGGTGAACGTGATCCTCGACGAAAGCCGCCTGCCGGCGGCGCATACCATGACCGAAGAGGGCTGAGATGGACGGCTCTTCCTTCCTCGCCGCACCCGCGCCGCCCGAGGTCGCGCCTCCGGAAACCCTGCCGGAAAATCCCGGGCTCGACGCCTATTTCCGGATCAACCGCGAAAATTATGCGGCGCTGATCGACGGGCTGGTCGCGGATCTGCAAAAGAAAAATCCCGGCGATAAGCATGTTGCCGAAAAGCTTTCCGCCGCGCGGCGCAAATACTTCGAAAGCGCCCTCGCGCGCGGTACGGAAATATCGATATTGCTGCCGCATATAGGCGCATGGCCACCCGAAGCATTTGAGAATGCCATCGAGACGATGCCCGATAAAGTCGCGGCGGATTCGCGCAGGATATTCGCCGAGGCGGGGGCCAGGCGCAATCAGCAGGCGCTCTGGGATAATCTGTTCCCGGCAGGCAAAAGCGAGGTTGTCCTCCGGCTGTTTGAGGATGCCACATCGGTCGATGATAAAATCGGCGGCTTCGTTACCGAATACAACCTTCTTGCCGAGCAAAACCTTGCCACAGCGCGGGATCGCGATGCGGAAGCGCGGGCGCAAAACCCGGACGCGCGGCAGGCGGCGGGCCGCACCATCGAGCAGCGCCAAATCCGCCGCGACCCGGCCGATCCCTCGAAACTGCAGATGCTCGATCCCAACGCGGGAACCGAGAAATGGGTGCCCGGCCCGAAGCTCGGCAAATTCCTGCAGGACCAGCACCAGTGGGATCTCTACGATTTCTTCCAGCTCGGCAACGAAAGCCGCCCCGGCATCGAAAAACCGGCGCAGCGGCAGGCGGAACTGCTGGCGCTCGCTAACCGGCAGCCTGTCAGCGCCGACGAGTTTTTCGATTCCGGCAGCCTCCGCGTGGTGATCTCCCGCGATGCGCAGAAGATCGGCGAGATGTCGAGCGGCACCCGCTGGTGGTCCTGCATGCAAGAGGGCGCCATCAACTTTCACTATGTGCCCTTCGATATCGAAGCGGGCTCCCTCGTCGCCTATGTGGTGAGCGCGGACGACCCGGAAGCCCGTTACCCGCTCATGCGGCAGCTCATCAAGCCGTTCCGCAACGAGAAGAATGAGGTCGTGCTGGTTCCGGCCAGCCGCGTTTACGGCGGCGAAGGCAACGACAATTCGCGCACGCGCGACGCCCTCAAGCAGACCCTGTTCGATTTCGTCGAAAAGCAGAATGCCGACAAATCCGGCGAATTCAAGATGGACGACCGGCTCTATGCCGACGCGCAGGCGACCACCGTCATGCTGCGGGCCGACTGGAGCAAGGATCGCGTGCGCGAAGCGCTGGCGGGTTACCGCAAAGGCGCCTTGGAAGAATGGATCGTCGAATTGCGCACCTACGAAAACCTGCTGGCCAACGGCGGGAAAGGCCATCTCGGCCAGGACCCTGTGAGAGAAATCAAATCCCTCAAAAACAGAATCCACAACGTCCACGCCACCGACAGCCGGGTCGGGCTCGCGCGCATGTTCTACCGCGAGGCGCGTAAAAGCTCGATCGGCTCGAAGCCCGATCCGCGCGTCATTCTGGAAACGCTCGGGGAAAATCCCGCATTCGCGGCGCGCGAAGCCGCCTTCACGGCGCTTTCGAACAACGACCTTGCCGGCTGGAACCGGCACAGGCAGGGATTGACGCCTGAGGAAGCCGTGGAGACGGCGACGATCGTGGCGGCGACGGCGGAGGCCGGCACGGATGCCGAAAGAACCGCGGCATCGGCATGGTCGGAAATCGCCGGTACGTTTTCCGAAGGAGAGCTGGAAGGCTACCCCGAGGATATCGCGCGGCGTTTCGCCGCACCCGGCTCCGTGCTGCAGCAGAAAGCCTATGACCTTATCCTCGATAAGGCCGCGGGCACGCCCGCCGATAACCGCGCCGCGAAGGCGAACAAGGTTGTTATCGCCGCGAAGGACTGCCCCCGGCAGTTCGCGCGGGCGGGCGACATGGCGCTCGCCGCCATCGCGGGGATGAAAGAGCCGAATCAACGGGTCAAATATTTCAAGGAGCTGATGGATGCCTGGCGGGACAGCCAGAGCCCCGTTCTCGACGCGGGCGGCGTAAGAGTTGCGCTGCTCGGGAAAATCTTCACCGCGCTTGAGGCACTTCCGACGCAGAAAGAGCGCGTGGAGGTCGCCGAGAAAATCGCCCGCTCCGTCGGCGACCGCCCCGCCGATATCAGCCGTGCCTTCGCCATCATGCTCGATAACATGGCCGGGATCGATCAACCGGCGGAACGCATCAATAGCGCCCTTACGGTCGCCGGAGGGTCGCCAGACGGTTCCATTAATTACGACCGCGCCGCCGGGATGATCTGGGAAGATTTCTCCCTCCTGCCGTCGGACCTGGAGCGGGTGAGATCGGCGCGGATCATCCGTAGCAGCCTCTACTCCCGATCCGATTTTGCCGATCGCGCCGATGCGGAAATGTGGAAAAATTTCGCCCGGCTGACCGTCAAGGAAAGCATCTCGGCCGCGCTCGAACTTAACAGGTCGGATCATTCTCATTATGCGGAATGGGCGGGGAAGGAAATCAAGGAATCTTTCGCCAAGCTTTCGTCGCCGGAAGACCGGATCGAAATCGCCAAGAAGATCATCGACGAAAACAACCGCGCGCTGACCGACGCCATCCAGCCCTACAAAATCCTGTTCGAGAATATCCCCCTGCTGGCCGACCCGAAGGATCGCGTCGCGGCGGCGCTCAAAGTTCTGAGCTACGGCGGTTACCCTGAAAAGCTGCCGGCCTACGACATCGTGATCCAGAATGTGGCCCTGCTGCCGGAGGCGGCGGATCGCATCGCCACCCTCCGGTCCTTGAGCCAGTACGGGGGCGATGGCTTTGTGGCGGGAAAAATTCTCGAGCTCCTTCCGAAACTGCCGACGCTGGAAGAATGCTTTGAGGTCGCCGTTTTCGTCGCCAAAAAGGAAACGAACAATATCTATTCCCAGCAGAGTTCCGCCTTCGCGCTCGGAGTGATCCGGAAGATGCCGGAGGCGGCGGAGCGCCTCAGGGCCGCGCGCACCATGCTGAATACGATACCGGAAGCCTTCCGCCGCCTGCGGGATACCGCCAACTTCCTCGTGCTTGAGAATCTGGATGGGCTGCCCACCGCCAAGGAACGGTTCGATGCCGCCATGAATATGGCGCATGCGGAAAGGTACGGCGCCGTCAAGATCAGCAACCTCGCCTATGCAGCGGCGCTTTCCCATGCCGGCGAGCTGCCCACGGCGCAGGAACGCGTCGATGCGGCGCTTTCTATCGCCTATACGGCCCGTTCCTATTCCGCGGGCAGCGCCGAGACGGCGGGCATGAATGCCCGGAGCCTGACAATTCTGGAAGCGGACGGAAATACTTCCGTTCATTCCGTTCCCCTCCTCGACGACCTCCGCACGCAGGCGATCGATGCCGTCCTCAAGGATATTCAACTGCTGACGCCCGAAAAACGCGTCGAAGCCGCGCAGTATATCGCCGATTACGGCGAAACGCCGGAACAGCGCGCGCAGGGCAACGCCACGCTGCTGAAAACGATTCCCGATCTCGCCTCGCCGGACGCGCGTTACGAGAAAACCGTGCGTTTTCTCCATTCCCGCGAGTTGACGGAGGAGCAGATCCGTCTCGCGAAAAATATGATCGCGAAAGACATGGCGAAAATTTCCGATCCCGCCCTGCAGATCAACGCGGCGTATCTCGTTTCGCGCTCGCAAAATATCCTCGAAAGATGGCGCGCGAAGCGCATCATCGTACGGAATCTTTCCAAACGGTCCGCCGAAGACATTGTGAAGACGGTCAAGGATTTCAACTGGTGGTCGAGCAATCAGGGCTATTTCGAAAGCCGCGTCTATCACCTGACCCTCGACAGGATCAACGAGGCGACGCGGGAAATTCGCTACGCCGGCCTTGCCCATATCGCGAATAATGCCCCCGGGGGTTCTTCGGCGCGGCAAAGGGCGAATGCCCTGATGGGCGAATTTCACGCCCACAAATCCGTGGCGACATCCCGCGGGTTTTCGGTGAAGCTCAGGATGGCGGCACAATCCGTCAGGCGAATAGGCATGCGGGCGCTCGATCCGGTTTACAGCGGCTAGAGCGGGTCGCGATAAGGTTGGCGGTCTCCGGCCGACAACCGTTCGCGTGAATCCGCTCGTTATCAATAAGTTAGACCGTTTCCCGTCCCTACGATCTGCGCCAACCTATTCGGGAAACGCTCTAAGGGTCTCGGGGCCGCCCGAGCCGCTCCAGCCGCCCCAAATCCTTTGTGCGCTGCCACACTTTTCCCAATTCCTTGCCCATTTCAGGGTTACACCGGTAATTTTAACGAATTGGTAGCGTTTTCCCTCGTAAATGGCGCTGCCAAATAACAACACCCGGCCGTTTCGTGGGGGCCAGCCCCCTCGGACAGGTTGAATGTTGAGAAAAGAATGGCATTGTGCTTGGGCGCAGTTTCGCCCGCAGCACAGTTCGCCAAAAGGCTTCCGAAGACCGCCGCCGACCCCCCGAAGCTTCAAGACCTCAAGACCACCATATCCGCCACCATCCAGTACGAAAGGGTACCCAATGAAATCCGCCAAGTTCCTTCCCCTCCTGACGCTCGTTCTCGCCTTCGGCGCGACCGCCGCAGAGGCCCACGACATCACCTACACCTACACATATCCCGTGCAGAAGAACATCGAAGCACGCCAGATCACGATCGAAACGCCGCTCTATCGCGCTCAGATGATGACCGAGATCCTGACCGTGATCCATTTCAACTCGGCTTCGAGCGCTCCCTCGGCCAAGGAAGAAATGAAGCTGCGCGACGTTGCCGCCGTGCTCAAGAGCCCGGCTTACCACCATTGCCATGTCGCCGTTCAGGGCTACACGGACAGCAAGGGCAAGACCGCCGCCAACCAGCGCCTCTCCTATCACCGCGCCGTGCATGTCATGCACGAGCTGGTGAAGAAGTACGGCGTTCCGGCGGCGATGCTGTCGGCCCAGGGCTTCGGCGAAGAAAACCCGGTTGCTGACAACAGCACCGCGGAAGGCCGCGCCGCCAACCGCCGCGTCGTGTTTGTCAACGTCAGATAAACCTCCGGTTTCGAAAGAAACCGCATGAGCAGTCATGTCATAAACAAGGAGGAGCTCGAAAGGCTCCTCCTTCGTTTTACCCGCGATCTGACGGCGCTCGATCAGGCGGGCCGGTTCGACCCCATCACCGGCCGCGACGCCGAGCTTGAGCATATGACGCTCATTCTCCTGCAGCGCCTGCGCAAGAACATCCTCCTCATCAGCGGCCCCGGCGTCGGCAAGACCGCGCTTTTCATCGGATTGGCCCAGGCCATCAACGCAGGAAAGGTGCCGAAGCCGCTCAAGGGCGCGCGCCTTATCGAGCTCGACATGTCGATGATCGGCGCGGGCTCGCAATCCCGGGCCGATCTCGAAGGCCGCCTGATCCCGATCCTGAAGGGCGTCGCGGAGCGCAACGCCGAGCGCGCGGGCCCGCCCGTCATTTTCTGCATCGACGAAATCCACCAGCTGATGATCGGCTTCAAGGCGTCGAGCTATGCCGGCATCGCCGACATCATGAAGCCCTATCTCACCAGCGGCGATCTTTACGTCGTCGGCGCGACGACGCGCGAGGAATACGAGGATTACATCCGCACCGATCCCGCCATCGACCGGCGTTTCCAGAGAATCGAGATCGAGCCGCCGGACGTCGAAATGACAATCACGATCCTCAAGAACCTTAAATCCGGCTTCGAGAAGCATTACGGCCTCACTATATCCGAGGAAGCCTGCGCACGCGTGGTGAAGCTGGCCGAGCGCTATATCCGCGGCCGCAACAACCCCGATAAATCCATCCTCGCCCTCGATCTCGCCTGCGCCATCGCCGTTAAAAAGGGCGTCGAAAGCGCGCTCGATACCGGCTCGGTCGAAGCCGCCGTGGCGAGCGCCGCCGGCATAGACGCGAAAGCCGTGAAATAGTAAAATGCACTGATTCGTGAGGGCATTCCGGTTTTGATTGAACCGTCATGCCCGCGAAGGCGGGCATCCATTTTCTTTTTAAAAAGATGGACCCCCGCCTGCGCGGGGGTGACATGCCAAAATCCGGGCGTTGTCACTCCGTAAGGCGCATTTTGCATAGAGGCAGGCGCATGTTCCGGCCTTCATCCTATCTTTCGGCGCCGCTACCTCCTGCGGCGCAAAAAACCCGGCAGCGCCGCATCCTCGTCGTCACTCCTTTTTCGGCGCATGGCACCCATCCCGCCGAGCGCGTGGCGGCGAAGCTGATCGAGGAAATAGCCGCATCGCACCCCTTCAAATTTATCCGCGCCGCATCCGGCGGCGCGCATGAAAATCCGCCGCAGGGTTTCCTTGCGCATACCATTCATTCCCTGCGCCGCATGGCGGCGCAACTGCCGGGGCTTTCCGAAAGCGTGCGGGCGGCCGATATCGTCTGGCTGCACGGCTCCTCCTCGCTTGCCTCCGTCCTCGCCTTCCGCGCCGCGCGCGCTTACGGCAAGCCGGTCTTCGTGACGCAGCATGACGGCCCCGCCGACCGTGCGGGCCTTCTTCGCCGCGCCACGGGGTTTCTTGCCGACCAGTTTTTCGCCGAGGACATCCTGCGCGGCGCGCGCCTCGCCAGTTTCACGAGCGACGCCGCCGCCGAATATTATTACCGCCGCATCGCATTTCGCGCGCCGGTGAAGATCATCCCGAACGGCGCGGATACGGAAATGTTCCAGCCCGCGAGCCTTGAGAAACGCCGCGCCATCCGCGCGCGCTTCGCCCTGCGCGACGATCAGCCGGTGCTGCTTTACGCCGGTTCCTTCGGCGGCGACGGCATCGCCGTGGTGCGAAGCCTGGCCTCGCGCCTGCCCGACTGGCGCTTCTGGCTGGCGGGCGAAGGCAGCGTCAATCCCGGCAGCTGGTTCCAGACCAATCTTCAGGCCTTCGAACATCCCGCGCATGAGACCATGGCCGAGCTATATCAGGCCGCCGACCTGATGATCCTTCCCTATGCGGGCTCCGCTTTGCCGCTCGCGGCGCAGGAGGCGATGGCCTCCGGCCTGCCCGTGATGTGCAGTCCGGCGCTCGCCAAAGGCTGCCATTCCGCGCGGGATTATCTGTGGACGGTCGATATTTTCGACGGCGACCCGCGCGCGACGGCCTCGCTCTGGGCCTCAAGGCTCAAGGCGGGCCGGCCGCTTTTGCCGCTCGACGGGCCGAAGACCGAGCTTTCCGATCTCGCAAAGGCTTTCTGGGACTGGCCGCTGATCGCGGGCCATTACGCCGAAATGCTGCAGGGCCTCTGCCGCAGGGCCTGAGTTTTTTGATAGCATCCCAGTTTGAACAAAATACAAGCGTTACGCCCGCGAATTAATTTAACCGTATCGTCATGCCCGCGAAGGCGGGCTTGCTGCGCAGGCAGCAAGTGAGTTGAAGTCGCTCGATGCCTGCGCATCGAGCCCGTTTTCTGTTAAGCCATTAAGAAACAAACGGGACACCCGCTGGAGCCTGTCCCCGCGCAGGCGGGGACGGGTGTGACGAAACTGGATAGTTCGACTCCATCTAAACTGGAACCGCTCTAAAACGGCCCCGAGAACCATGCGCCCGGTACGTCGTGCGGCGTACCAGCTTTCGGCGCCAGCGGCGAGGTATCGAGCTTTTTGCCGAGCATGTCACCGACCGCGGCCGCGATCTGCTCCGCATGGAGATGATAATTTTTCGTCAGCGCGGGGCTGGTGGCTTCGGGAACATCCGGCGCGGTCATGCGGCGCGGCGGCGCTTTGAGGTCGCCCCAGTTTTCCGTCGCCATGCGGGCGATGATCTCGCCCGCAACGCCGCCGGTTGCGTGCCCGCTATCCAGCACGAGAAGCCTTCCGGTTTTTTTGAGGGATTGCTTGATCGCATCCCAGTCGATCGGCCGCACGGTACGCAGATCGATGAGGTCGGCCTTGATGCCGTTCTCTTTCAGGAAATCCGCCGCGTGCAGCGCTTCGACCGTCATATAGGATGTCGCGACGATACTGATATCCTTGCCTTCGCGCAGAAGCCGCGCCTTGCCGATCGGCACGCGCACGTCGCCCGCGGGCACTTCGGCCTTGCCGTTATGCAGCCAGCGATGCTCGAGGAAAATAACCGGGCTTTCGTCGAAAATGCTGGAAAGCAGGAGGCCCTTGGCGTCGTCGGCAAAGCTCGGCATCACCACTTTGAGGCCCGGGATATGCGCGAAAAGCGCCTGGAGACTCTGCGAATGGGTGGGGCCCTGCCCCCAGCCGCGCCCGATAATCATGCGGATGACGATGGGCACGGAGCGTTTGCCGCCGAACATGAAATGCCATTTGGCGGCGTTGTTGACGAGCTGATCCATCGAAAGCAGCGCGAAATCGAGCCGCTGATGGGTGAGAACCGGGCGTTGTCCCGCCAGCGCCATGCCGATGGCAATGCCGGTGAGGGCGTTCTCTGAAGTCGGCACGTCGAACGCGCGCTCGCCGAATTTCTTGTGCAAATCGAGTGTGGTGCCGAACACGCCCTTGGGATCGTCGGTGCCGAGGCCGAAAGTCACAACATTGGGATCGATCTCCATCGCCACCGCCAGCGCATCGCGGATGGCTTGGGCGTAAGTCATATTGGGCATCAGTTCGCCCCCGCATAAATGTGCGTACCGGCCTCGGATGCAGCCGGGAAAGGTGTGGATTTGGCGTAAGCGAAAGCGGCATCGACTTCTTTTTTAATTTCACTTTCCATCGCGACAATCTCGGCTTCGCTGAGCCATTTCGCCTCAAGCGCTTTTTTGCGGAAGCGCGGGATCGGGTCTTTCTTCTTCCATTCCTCGAATTCCGCTTCCGTGCGGTAGCCGATATCATTGTCGTAATTGGGGCCGCAATGCTCGCGCCAGCGGTAAGTGCTCATCTCGAGGAACAGGGGGCCGGAGCCGGCGCGCAACATTGAAGCGAAGCCTTTGGCCGTTTCGTAAACCGCTTCCACATCGTTGCCGTCGATGGAGGCGCTTTCCATGCCGATGGCTTTCGCCATCTCGAAAATCTTGCGGCCCGGCGGCTGGCGCACCGACAAGGGCGAATAGACGGAATAAAGATTGTTTTCGCAGGCGAACAGGACCGGCAGTTTTTTCGTCACGGCGAAATTGGCGGATTCGAAGAAAACGCCGGTTTCCACCGCCGCGTCGCCGATAAAGATGCAGGAAATCCTGCCTTTTCCCTCGCGCTTCGCGGCATAGCCGAGGCCGGTGCCGACCGGAATGGTGCCGCCGACAATCGCCGTGCTGCCCATGAAGCCCGCGCTTTCATCGACAAGATGCATGGAACCGCCCTTGCCGCCCGCGCAGCCCGCCGCCTTGCCGTAAATCTCCGCCAGCATGGCGCGCAAATCGCCGCCCTTCGCAAGGTAGTGCGCATGCGCGCGGTGCCCGCTGACGGCGTAATCCTCGCGCTTCAGCGCAGCGCCGAGCCCCGCAATGCCTTCCTGCCCGATGGAAAGATGGGTGGGGCAGCGCATCTCATTTTCGCTGTAACGCGAAGCTATGCCTTCTTCCACCGCGCGGATGCGCATCATCCCAAACAGAAGTTGCTTCGCGAGTTCGGGGGTCATGGGATGAACCAGAAATAATCGCCGGTATAGCCGTTTTCGGCGAAGAATTTTTCCCATTCCTCGACCTTCATGATGGTCTTGGCCGTCAGGTTCCAGGCCATCATGCGGCGGCGTTCTTCCTCGTCGCGCCAGGCATCGACCGTCACGAAAGCACCGCCGCGCGAAACGCGCATGATCTCGCGGAGGGCCTGCGCGCATTCCTCGCGTTCGAGATTATGGATGGTGTTGATCGCGATGACGACATCGAAGCTTTTATCGGGGTATGGCAGCTTCCGCGCATCACCCACCTGCAGGAAAGGCTTTACGTCTTCCATCGCATGGGTGATGGCATATTCGGAAATATCGATGCCCGCCACATCGATGCCGGGGATGAGTTCGCGCAAATCGTGCAGCATGAAGCCCTTGGCGCAGCCGATATCGAGCACCGACGAGCTTTCCCTGAGATTCCAGTGTTTCTGGAAAGTGGGGATCACCGGCTGCCAGAAGCGGGATTGATAAGAGAAACCGCCATAGCCCGTGCGGCGGTCGCCGTCGAAAAATTCCTTGCCGAATTTGCGGGCAATGGCGCGGTCTTCCTCGGTTTTCTCCGCGCCGCGCGCATCGACATTGCGCTTGGTGCGCGGGTAATTGACGAGGAGATCGATCTCTTGTCCCATGGAATTTCCTAAGGCTTGTGCTGATAGTCGAAAGGCTGGTTTTTGAGCACGTCGAGATAGCGGTCGACCCAGGCGCATGTCGTCTCGATGCCCTGATCGAGCGAGATATGGTCTTTCCACCCCAGTTCCTTGCGGACGCGTGCGCTGTCGAGCGTATAGAAAGCATCCTTGCCGAGCCGCTCCGGCCCGATCTCGACGCTCTCCTCGAATTTCTTGCCGAGCCTTGCGCAGATGCGCTCCACAAGCGAACGGATGCTGATATTTTCAGGGGTAGAAATGTGATAGGCCTCGGGCGGCGTGCCGTTCCTTGCTATGCGCAAGGTGGCATCGGCCACATCGTCGATATGAATGAAGGAACGGACGGAGACGCCGCCGCCGTCGAGCTTGAGCATCTTATTGAGCCGCAGGAACAGGATGGTGCGCGGGATGATGCGGTAAAGCTGCTGGCCGGCGCCGTACACATTGGCCGCGCGCGTGAAAACCACCGGGAATTTATACGCCGAGAAAAAGCTTTTGAGGCTCATATCGGATGCTGCCCGCGAAACCGCGTAAGGCGTGCTGGGGTTGAAGGGCGCGTCCTCGCCCACCAGGCCCCCGGTCGCGCCGCCCGTGCTGCCGTAAACCTCGGGCGTCGAAACATGCACGTATTTCTTGAGGAAATCGCATTTCCTGAGCCGGTCATGCAGCTTTACGGTCGCCACGGTATTGGTCTGGAACCAGTGCTCGGGATGCGCCCAGCTTTGCGCCACCATGCTCTGCGCCGCGAAATTAACGACGTAATCCGGCTTTTGCGCCGCGATGACGTCCATCATCGCGTCGAGGTCGTTATTGAGATCGAGCTGATGGAACTTATAAAGCTCGTCGCGCCCCACCCAACGGTGCGGCAGGAAAGCTTCATGCGGTTCCGCCGAGCGGCTGATGCCGGTGACGTTCAGCCCGTCTTTCAGGAGCTTCGCGATGAAGCCGGAGCCGGAAAAGGAATTGGCGCCGATGACGCAGAATTTTTCCATGGATTCTTCTAGGCGGCCTGCGACGGAATTTTGACGTTCTGGTCGCACAGCCATTGCATCAGGATATGGCCGATGACGAGCTGCATGTCTTCCGCGATCTGCATGTCGTCGATCGGCGTGTGAAGCACGGTGCCCGCCATGCTTTTCGCCTTGCCGCCGGAATAGCCGACGATGGCGAATGTGCGGAGGCCCATCACCTTGGCCTGTTCGAGCGCCTTCACGATGTTGGGCGAATTGCCGCTGCCGGAAAGCACGATGAGAATATCGCCTTTCTCCGCCAGCACTTTCAGCTGCTCGGCGAAAACCGCGTCATAGCCGATATCGTTGGCGAGGCAGGTCATCACGGCGTTATTGGCGGAAAGCGCGGTCGCCCGGAGGCCGCGGCCCGCCTTCCGGCCCGCGCCGTAGATATAATCGTTGGCGAGATGGATGGCGTTGCCCGCGCTGCCGCCGTTGCCGCACAGGAAAATCTGGTTGCCGCTCTGCCAGCAATCCTTCATGGCCTCACCGAGTGCCTCCACATCGAGCAGTTTCGTGGCCGAGGCCAGTTTCTGCGCATAGGCTTCCGTATGGGCGGCCATGGTCACGGAAGCGCTCATTGTGCGTAGCCTTTTTTCATCCAGCGCAGGTTGTAGAAACGGTCCTCGTCCTGCAGCGCGCCCGCTTTATATTTCGCGGTGATTTCGGCGATGGCATCATCCACCGTTTTCTTCGGCCTGAAACCGGTCGCGAGCAACCGGTCGGAATTGAGCCGGTAGGAGCGCGGATCGTTGGACGCCGTGATGGTGATCTCGGCGGGAATGCGCGATGCGATGCGTTCCGCGATGGCGCGGATCGAAAGATTCTCGAAACCGGCATTGAACACGCCGCGAATTTCGGGATGCTCGAGCAGGTAGACGTATAAATCGGTGATATCGTCGATATGGATGTTGGGGCGCACCTGCTCGCCGCCGAACAAGGTGATCTTGCCTTTGGTCAGCGCCTGCATGGTCAGCATATTGACGGAGACGTCGAGCCGCATGCGCGGCGAGACGCCGCAGACGGTGGCGGGCCGCACGATCTGCACCGTGAATTTATCGGCATAGCTGAGGAGAACCCGCTCGGCCACCATCTTGGTCTTGTTATATTCCGAGATCGGCTCGAGCGTCAGGTCTTCGGTCACCTGATCCTCGTCCTTCACGCCGTAAACGCTGCCGGACGAGGCATAGATGAACTGCTTCACGCCCGCGCGCATCGCCTTGTCGGCAAGCTGCATGGTGCCGAGCGCCGAAATTTCCCATGTCAGTTTCGGATCGAGGTCGCTGCAGGGGTCGTTCGCCACGGAAGCGAGATGGATGATGGTATCCACGCCCTTGAGGTCGGCCGCCGTGGTTTCGCGCACATCGCCCTTTTTCACGGTGAGGTTCGCATGCGGCTCCAGCATATTGCCGAACCACTGCGTATCGAGCGCGGTGATCTTGTGGCCCTTGGCGAGCAGCTTGGGAACGAGGACGGAGCCCTTATATCCGCAGGCGCCGGTGACGAAAATATTCATGGGCTTTATCCGAAAGGGGTGCTGGCGGGCGCCACCTTACACCAGCCTCCGGGGGGTTTGAAGGCCGGATTTAGGGCGGTAATGCCTCGGTATTAACTCTCAATCGTCACCCCGGCGAAAGCCGGCTTGCTGCGCAGGCAGCAAGCGAGTTGAAGTCGCTCGATGTTATACATCGAGCCAGTCAGATTATCGGCATGGACTTTCTATCCGAGGCCGCCCGTCCGGTGGAGGATGTTATCGAGCTTTCCGGCGATGTCCGGATGCGCCTTGAGGAGCCCGAACCAGGGGTCCTTTTCGCCGGATTTTTCGACGCGCACGGTTGCAAGAGGTTTCCGCGCCGCCCATTCTTCCTGCGCGCGCCGGAGGCTTGCGGGAGTGCCGATATCGCGGTGGTAAACGGCATTATGCCAGGTGAAAATCTTTCCCATCAGATGCGGCAGCACGTC